>JGI26242J51144_1000066_pt1 | contig 35818 bp, 32 predicted proteins | sample SaaInlV_100m_DNA_3_FD_51144 | JGI IMG/M metagenome (IMG submission 51144)
GCCCAGTGGAATATACGGCACTTTAGAATTATTGCTCGCTTAACATCCCTATATACTAAAACTCCAGTATTGAGAGAGTCTACAATACAGATCAATTCCACTTTGAACTTATGTTCTGCAGGAGTTCCAGCAATATCAGATAACATATTCTTTATCCCAGCTTCAGCCTGCAGATCTGCCATATGCGCCTGTTTAGGGAGCCACTCTGGACCAGGGAAACTTCCGCTATCTCCAGCGATATAGATATTTTTAAAGCCAGGAACGCGCGCGCCACTATCTGCAACCACCATTCCGCCAGCGGAGAGTGGAAGCCCACTTTTAGCCAGCCACATAGGTCCAGTCATTCCAGGCATAAATAGAGTTAGATCACTCTTAAATTCTCCACCTTCGGTAACTATACTATCGGTAGTGAACTCTTTTATCTTGTTGCCGAGATGAGTCTCTATGTTGCGTTTTTTCATCTCTTTTAAGAGACCAGCAACTGCTTTAGGGCCAAGTTTTTTACCTGGCTCTGGGGCAGGGCTGAAGAATATTAGTTTGAATTTGTCGCGTCTTCCCTCTCTGCGCAATAAAGTATCAAGCCCATATACGAATTCAAATACAGGGCCACCACGCATCGCAGCTGGCTCCTTTGGGTTGCCGCCAAATCCAAGAGCGATAGTGCCGCCATCCATCTTGGCGAGACGGTCACGGAGCTCCTCTCCAGCACTAATTCCATCACAAGGTATAATTACATTCTCTTTTATTCCTGGAAGTTTTTGGATGAAACGCCCTCCACTTGCGATCATTAAGCGGTCGTAACTTACATCTCCATTGTCAGTTTTTACAGAGTTATTTTCTGAATCTAAGCCAGTCACTGACCCTTTAAAGTATTCTACATTTAATCGCTTAAAGAAGTTATCTAATGGTATTTCTAGATCTTCCCTTTTGCGTAATCCAGATGGGATCCAGATTGCACTCGGAATATAGGTGAAAATTGGTTTAGGTGCAATCAGCGTAATTGAGTCACTAAAGCCATTTTTACGCAGAGTCTTGACTGCAGTGAGTGCCCCAAATCCAGCCCCAATAATTACTACCTTACTATCTTCTCTATTATCCATTATTATCCTTTTTAAATATAAGATCCCACACTCCATGTCCCAGCCGCTCTCCTCGTTTTTCAAATTTTGAGTTGGGACGAACTTTAAGCTCTGGACGAGGAGTGAACTCTCCCTTACCAGCACTATTTTTAAAACCAGAATTACTTTCCATAACTTCCATCATCCAGTGAGCATACTCTTCCCAGTCTGTTGCTAGATGAAATAGACCACCTGGCTTAAGTTTCTCATAAATAGTCTCTACAAAAGTCGTCTGTACAATACGTCGTTTATTATGTTTTTTCTTATGCCATGGGTCAGGAAAGAAGAGCATAACCGAATCTAAACTCTGGGGCAGAATTTGCTGCTGTAAAACCTCAATAGCATCCTCTTTAATAATTTTTAGATTGGTTATTCCACTTTTATCGATCTCATCTAACAGCCGCCCAACCCCTGGACGGTGAACTTCAATTCCAATATAGTCATCATCTCTATTTTGAGTGGCGAGTTCAAATAGAGAGTGCCCCATACCAAAACCTATTTCGAGGTGGAGTGGGGCGCTGCGTTCAAAGATAAGTTTAGACTCTACGCGAACAGTTTTATCTATTCCAAACTTATCCCAGAGCTCCTCTAGTGCGCGTTTCTGACTATTCGTGATTCGACCTTCACGACGCACAAAGGAGCGAATTTTACGCTTTAACATTGTTACTTATATCTGACTAAGTTGAGAGCCCATCAAGTGGAGAAGAGGCGCTAGCGTAAGCTCGTTTCGGCATTCTTCCAGCAAGAAAAGCTTCGCGTCCAGCCTCAATTCCTTTACGCATAGCAGATGCCATAAGTACAGGATCTTTTGCTGCAGCAATAGCTGTATTCATCAAGACTCCATCACAGCCAAGTTCCATCGCTATAGCCGCATCAGATGCAGTTCCAACGCCAGCATCAACCAATATCGGCACGCTTGCATTTTCAACGATAAGTCTAATGTTATGAGGGTTACGAATTCCAAGTCCAGATCCAATCGGAGCAGCAAGAGGCATAACCGCAACACATCCCATCTCCTCTAACCGTTTTGCAATTAGTGGATCATCAGTAGTGTAAACCATAACCTGAAACCCATCTTTAATTAGCGTCTCTGCAGCTTCAAGTGTGGCAGTCACATCAGGGTAGAGAGTTTTCTGGTCACCCAACACCTCTAGTTTAACCAAGCTATGACCATCTAGGAGCTCACGCGCCAGTTGGCATGTACGCACCGCATCATCAGCAGTGAAACAACCTGCAGTATTAGGAAGAATTGTATATTTTTCTGGTGGAATAGCATCTAGTAGATTCGGTTCATCAGGGTTCTGCCCAATATTGGAGCGGCGAATAGCAACCGTCACAATCTCTGCGCCACTCGCCTCAGTCGCTAGCCGTGTCTCTTCAAGATTTTTATACTTACCAGATCCAACCAAAAGGCGTGACTTGTAAGTTTTTCCCGCAATTTCAAAACTATCATTACTGCTATTCATAAAGTTATATTTCTCAAAAAAATGTTAATTGTTAATTGTTAATTACCCGCCACCAATAGCATGCACAATCTCTATCTTGTCACCATCAGTTAATTGGTGCTCTTCATATCTGCTTCTAGGGATAATTGTACGATTGACTTCCATCGCAATTCGCTTACCTGTAAGCTCTAGAGAGTTTACAAGATCAGCGGCAGTTGCTCCATCTGCTATATTCTGCTCTTCGCCATTAAGTGTAATTACCATAAGATACTTATGTCTCGTTTGATAAGATGTTTTAAGATTGTATATTGTCGTAGTATAATCGACAGTTGTCAATTATAATCATTCAAGTAAGCACAATCTAAGAAAGCACAATGCGGGTATCGTATATCGGTATTACCCTAGCTTCCCAAGCTAGAGAGGCGGGTTCGACTCCCGCTACCCGCTCCAAAACATCAGGGGAAAATATGTTTAAACTTATAAGACGCGCTATAGTGGTCATAGCTATAGTAGTAATAGGGGCTGTTGTCTGGGCTGACCTATATTTTAATCCGAATGATTATCACGCTGAAATAATAGATCTGGTACAAGAGCATACAGGTTATGAATTGACGATTGATGGAGATATATCTCTGGATCTTAGTGAACTTTTAAGTTCAGGAGTTGTTTTGCGAAGCGGACAGTTAACCCTGCGCAACAGATCAGATATAGATGACAAAACATCTTATCCAATAGTTATAGATACTCTACTTCTTAAGGTTGAGTTAATACCATTAATATCCAAGCTAGTAGTGATTAATCGTATCTATGCAACCCTCTATCAAGGTGAGTATAGCGGTAATGGAACTATAGATCTGCGTGGTAAAAGTCCAGAATTTGATTTTACCGAAGAGGTTAAAAGGGTAGAGATTGAGCAGTTAGTGCAAGTTTTTACAGGTTACGATCTGTTAAAAGGTAGAGTGTCAGCAGCTGGAGTTGGAACAGCTGCTGGTAATAGTGCCGAGGAGATGGCTGCCTCAATGAGCGGTAAGGTCTCTTTGGAAATTAGTGATGGAGCTCTTAAAGGTATAAATATAGATAGATTAGTGAGGCAGGTTGGAGCTCTATTTGATGGAAGTGGGATACCAAATTTAAGTAGCGAACCTAATGAGACTGAATTTATTGATCTAACAATAAGTGCCATAATAGAGAGTGGTAGAGCGGTGAGTGATGATCTATTAATCATAACTCCACTGCTTCGAGTAAGAGGTGAAGGATGGGTTGACTTCAAGCAGAAGCAGGTGGAATATAAGTTGATAGCAGAGGTGGTCGGTGAAGTTGATGGTGAGCAGATCCCTATTCTTATAAGTGGTGAATTAGAGAATCCAAAGATAAGAGTTGATATTGATAAATCTCTAGAACATAAAGTACGCAATAGAGTTGAGCGCAAGGTGAAAGAGAAGCTCAATGATCTCTTGAAGAGTGATCTCTTTAACAAAATATTAAAATAGAAATTAAGATAGGAGCAGTGAACCATGGGAAGATTAGTAGAGTGTGTAAAGTTAGGGCGGGAAGCAGAAGGGCTGGAAAGAGCACCATATCCTGGTGATATAGGTGAGAGAATTTTTAATCACATCTCAATAGAGGGGTGGAAGCAGTGGCAGCAACAGCAGACAATCTTGATAAATGAAAACCGTCTAAATATGGCAGAGTCAAAAGCAAGAAAATTTTTAGAGGAGCAGATGGAAGAATTTCTATTTAATTAAAAATATTTTAAGATTCAATCTTGACCTTCTTGTTGTAATGGTGCATAATCTGCGCCCAAGATTACTTAACAACTAATCCTAAAAAAGCAAAAACAGTGGCCGGATAGCTCAGTCGGTAGAGCAGAGGATTGAAAATCCTCGTGTCGGTGGTTCGATTCCACCTCCGGCCACCATCTTATGATTTCATAGGGTTTTAGAATATTTTATTTTACTTTAATCCTCTTTAGTCTAGTACAATAATCAAAGAGATACTGTTAATTAGCGGTATCTCTTTTTTTTATTTCTTTTTATTCTATTTTAATCTTTTTTAATCCTTTTGAGAGCCATGTACTATAATGTACTTCGGAAATGTACGAAAAGTACATCTAAACGCAAATCTCAAAAGGAGCGCAAAAAATGGCAACTATAGTCAATATTGAGGTTGTGAGCAAATATTGTGCGAGTTTATTTGTTTGGGATGAGAGTTAGGATATGTATGCGTTATATTGACCTCTAACTGCTTAATACCTTAGAATTAGAGCTCTTATGGATAATGTCGAAACAGCTTTACCTATCTCTGCTCGTGTATCGATCCCCCTTTCGGAGGTGGAACTGACCCCTATCCGTGCTTCGGGGCCTGGCGGACAGAATGTGAATAAGGTCTCTACGGCTATTCATCTGCGTTTCAATATTTCGACCTCATCTCTTCCCACATTTTACAAGGAACGGTTGTTAGCACTGCGTGACAATCGAATCACTAAGGAAGGGGTTGTGGTAATCAAGGCTCAACAGGCGCGTAGCCAAGATCGTAATCGAGATGAAGCGCTGTCACGACTGGTTGAACTTGTGAAAAGTGTGGCTCGTATCCCAAAGAGACGAGTTCCTACTAAGCCTACCCGTGCTTCCCGAGAAAAACGTATCGAAGGGAAAAAGAGGCGAGGGCGTGACAAAGCGTTGCGGGGTAAGGTGAACAGCTCAGAATAACCACTATTAAAATAGTTAGGAGCTAATGTTCAACCACTGCTGTAGTCTCTATCATTCACGCCAGCGGTAGCCAATGCTGTGTACATTTTCAAGTGCGCAGAAGTTGGAGTCCAAGCTCTTAAATTTATTTCGCACTCTCCTAATATGCCCAACAATAGTGTTTACTTCAACCATTCGCTGGCGTGTGGCATCCATTAGCTCACTATAGGTGCGAACACGACCTCGCTGGGATGATAGGATTTTAATGATGGTAAACTCGGTTAGAGTAAACTCTATGTGCTTTCCGTACCACTGCACAGTTAATGCTTTTTCATTTACAAATAGACCATCTTCTTGTTTGGCTATAGACTCTCGACTACTTCTATTAAGTTCGCTGTTAATGTGTTTAATATTTTTCATTCTGCTTAGTAACATATTTAGATGGCTCTCCGCTCAGTTAAAAATTATGAGGGGATCATATACTAATAGAGCGGCGCTATATGTCTGTAAAGCTAATACACATTAGTTGGTCATAAGTTAGTCATAAGTTCGACACTATTTTTTATACTCTATGCTCTATGACAAGATGTGTCGGCACTCTGTGTTAAGATTTAATTAGTAAAAAAGATCGCAATGATGAAGAGAGTTATAGAAAATTATTTAAGTAAGGTTGAGCATGAAACATAATAAAGAGATGGAAGAGTAGATAAAATGAGATATCTGTTTTATGTAGGGCTGATGTTTGTTTTTATGTATCTGCTTTTTTTATGGATATTGGAGAGCCCACCTCCACAGGTTATGAGTACAGCTGGTGGAACTGAGGTGATTATTTCAGTAGATCGCTCGGGGCATTATCAAGGTGAGGGCGCTATAAACGGGGTTCCTGTTGATTTCCTGGTGGACTCAGGAGCAACTTATGTCGCAATCCCAAGTTCTATGGCTTCTCGTTTAGGGGTTGACCTGAAAAAAGCAGCGGAGATTAGTGTGGAGACTGCTGCAGGTAGAGTCAAGGCGTATAGAGTCATTGTTGACTCAGTCCGTTTTACTGCTATTGAGCAGAAAAATGTAGCTGCTGTTGTTATTCCTAATCTGGATAGCCCTCTGTTGGGAATGAACTTTCTGAGAAAAATATCAATCAGTCAGAAGGATGGAAAGATGAGTTTTCGGGTTGATAAAAGGTAGCTTTAGTTAATGCTGATCCCCTGCATGGGATAGGTATAGCGCTAAACCTATTAATGCTATTCCGCCTGCCATATATAGTAGATCTAATGGTGATGCAAAGTGCATACTTACTGCATGTTCGAAGAATTTAACAATTAAGATCATCATAATGACTTTGGCGAGGCGTGCCTTGAGGTCATCTAAACTTTTAATAAGGAGTACATTAGAGGAGGACTCTGTTCCCTCGGCAGCTTGGATTTTGCTGATAAATAGTTCGTAAAGTCCTAGTGCAAAAATTAGGAGCACTGTTGCGAGGAGGTAGCCATCTACAATTTCTACAATATGGGTAACAGTTGATGCGTGCAGAGCGGTTCGTGCACTCTGTTCAATATCTGGGTTGGCATAGTCTAAAATATGGATAACCATATATGTGGCATCTACAGTTGCCATGTAGAACATTGCAAATGCAGCTACTAGACTTGAGATGACTGCAGTTAGTACTACAAGGCGGCTGCCCCATAGGAAATTTTCAAATATATTTTCAATTACTTTCATAAAACACCCCTGCTTTTTTTGATATCTGGTTGCTGTTTTTATTTTATATCTATTGATCGCCTATATTAACACTATCTATTCCTAATATAGTATAATTACCCCCTTATGGATCAAAAAAAAATAGATAGAGCGTTAGAGATTGTTGCCAAGATGGGGTGCGAGAAGACGCGTGAGATTATTCGCCAAATNGATGAGGGTGAAGAGGTTCATCCATGTACTATGCTTTCAGTTGATGAATGTGTCAGTATGTTGGANGAGTTGAAAGAGGTTATGTCTGTCTATGGGGATGACTGCTGTCCTATTCCTGTCTCTAATTAGCTCTCCACTTTAATGAGTGGCTTCCGCTTCTCCATTGATCGTGGAGGCACTTTTACCGATATCTATGCTGAGCTTCCTAATGGGGATGGGTTTAAAGTTATTAAACTGCTCTCGGAAGATCCGTTAAATTATGATGATGCACCGCGCGAGGGGATAAGAAGAGTATTAGCAGACTACTATCAAGATGATCTGACAGAGCAAACTGTTGATGCTAAAAATATTGAGTGGATTCGGATGGGTACAACCATTGCCACTAACGCTCTGCTTGAACGCAAAGGAGCTCCAACTGCACTATTGATCACGGCTGGTTTTGGTGATCTTCTCCAGATAGGTGATCAGAGTCGTCCTGATCTATTTGATTTAAAAGTTTCAAAACCTGAATTAATCTACAGTAAAGTTGTAGAGGTGGAGGAGCGTTTGCGGATAATGCATCCAGAAGATGTGGAGCTGAACTTAGAGCAGTTAGTCGGAGTTAATGGTGAACGATTCGTTGTATTAAAAAAGCCTAATCTTGCGCTCCTCCGTCCCCATATGCAACAGCTTCTTGTTGAGGGTATCGATAGTTTGGCAGTTGTCTTTATGCACTCTTATGCCTGTCCACAGCATGAGCAGATGGTTGGAGAGTTAGCGCGTGAAATGGGATTTAAGCAGATATCCCTCTCATCGGAAGTTATGCCTATGGTTAAGATTGTATCGCGAGGAGATACCACAAGTGTGGACTCTTATCTTACCCCTCATATTAAATCCTATCTTGAAAGTTTTCGCGGAGGGTTTGGTGGAACTCTACAAGATAGTCAACTGCTCTTTATGCAGTCAGATGGTGGTCTAGCCTCAGCCCAAGAGTTTAGTGGCAGCAGAGCTATTCTATCTGGCCCTGCTGGTGGAGTGGTAGGGTATGCGGTAACAACTTATAAGAGTAAGCCGGTGATAGGTTTTGATATGGGCGGAACATCTACAGATGTATCCCGTTTTGGTGGAGAGTATGATCTTGCATTTGAGAGTGAGACTGCTGGAGTGAGGATTCAGGCTCCACAATTAGATATTAAAACTGTAGCGGCAGGTGGCGGATCTAGACTGTTTTTTGATAATGGGATGTTTGTGGTGGGACCTGAATCTGCAGGGGCACACCCNGGACCAATCTGTTATCGCAAAGGTGGATACCTTACAGTTACTGATGCTAATCTGATTCTGGGAAGNGTTCAGGCAGACTATTTNCCCAATATATTTGGNGAGAGTGAAGATCTACCTTTAGATTATGCTGCCAGCTATAGAGCAATGGAGAGCTTAACCGCAGAGATAAATTTATACTATGAGGCTAGCTCTCGTTCAGAGATGAGTGTAGAGAGTGTAGCTCTCGGATTTATTGAGGTAGCGAATGAGGTAATGGCACGCCCAATTCGTGAAGTATCAGTGATGCGAGGTTTTAATATTAAAGAGCATACATTGGCAAGCTTCGGCGGTGCTGGCGGACAACACTCTTGTGCTATTGCACGCACTCTTGGAATTAGCTCCATCTTTATTCATCGTTTTAGTGGCATTCTTTCAGCTTACGGAATTGGGCTTGCAGATATTGTGGTTGAGAGACAGCAGCCAGCGGCAGAGGTTATTGACAAAGATGGTGAACCCTCAGTTCAAAACTCTATTACCCATAACTTTAAAAAGTTGGAGCAAGAGGGGGTTGCCGAGCTTGTTGCGCAAGGGGTCAAAAAGAGTGCTATCGCAACTTACCGCTATCTAAATCTTAGGTATGAGGGGACTGATACTGCGCTTATGGTTGAGCAACCTAGTGATCTGAATTTTGCATACGCATTTAGAGAGCTCTACCTCCGTGAATTTGGTTTTGAGCTTAAAGAGCGAGCTATTTTAGTAGATGATATAAGAGTTCGTGCAGTTGGTAGTGTCGACACTTTGCGTTCATTTCCATTAGAGCACACTCTCTCTGCTGGTAAAGTTAATTTGCAAGATGATAGAGAGTCAGTGCAGATCTATTTTTATGGTGGTTGGAGAGATACTACTCTTTATAAAGTTGAGGATATTCAGGCTGACACAAAAATAGCTGGACCTCTTCTTCTTATTCAGCAGAGTGGAACTATACTTGTGGAGCCTGGCTGTAGCGTTAGTGTAAGCAGTGATGGAGATCTGGAGATAGAGATTGCTAGGGATGATATACAGAGAGTAAGTGATGAGGTAGACCCAATTCAACTCTCAATATTTAGTAATCTATTTATCTCAATAGCAGAACAGATGGGAAGAGTGTTACAGAAGAGCGCAATCTCTACCAACATTAAGGAGCGACTAGACTTCTCTTGTGCACTGTTTGATGCGCACGGCAACTTAGTTGCCAATGCTCCGCATGTTCCCGTCCATTTGGGCGCAATGAGTGAGGCGATAAAAGAGCAGATTAGATTGGTAGAGAAGATCAATCCTGGTGATGTGCTAGTTAGTAACCATCCTGCTGCTGGTGGTTCTCATCTTCCAGATATAACAGTAATGACCCCACTGTTTTATAGTGGAAAGATTGTATTTTGGCTTGCCAATAGAGGACACCATGCTGATGTAGGAGGAGTATCTCCAGGCTCTATGCCACCATGGTCCAAGACTCTTGCTGATGAAGGGGTGGCAATTCTATCCTGTAAGATAGTGGAGGGTGCCCTGTTTCAAGAGGAGAAGATAAGTAGGAAACTTATGGCAGAAGGCAGTGATAAGCCTGGAACTCGTCTTCTTAGCGACAATATCTCTGATCTGAGAGCGCAAGTCGCAGCCAATAATAGAGGGACGGAGTTAATGCTGGAGATGGTAGCGCAGTATGGAGTCTCTGTAGTGCAGGCATATATGGGGTATCTTCACCAACGGGCAGAAGATGCGGTTCGTAGTAGTTTGCGTAAGCTCTCTATAGATAGAGGGATGTCTATGCGTGACTCAGTTAAAGCAACAGACTATCTTGATGATGGTAGCCCTATAATTTTGACTTTGACTATAGATCGAAAAGATGGAAGCGCAATTTTTGATTTTAGTGGTACAGGGGGGGAGCTAAAGGGTAATTTGAATGCGCCAAGGGCAGTAACTCAATCTGCGATTATCTATAGTTTACGCGCACTAGTTGAGAAAGATATTCCGCTCAATCATGGCTGTCTTAATCCTATTGAGATTATAATTCCTAAAGGATCGCTACTAGATCCATCTCCAGCCGCCGCAGTGGTTGGAGGGAATGTGCTAACCTCGCAGCGAGTTGTAGATGTGATACTTAAAGCTTTTGGGGTGGTTGCAGGATCACAGGGATGTATGAATAACTTCACTTTTGGCAGTGATAAGTTTGGCTACTATGAGACTATTAGTGGAGGCTCTGGAGCTGGTCCTGGATGGGTTGGGCAGTCTGCGGTTCAGACTCATATGACAAACACCAGAATTACCGATCCTGAAGTGTTGGAGTTGCGTTATCCAGTACTACTGCGAGAGTTCTCTATTCGCCAAGAGTCTGGTGGAGATGGTGAGTTTAGAGGTGGAGATGGGGTGGTTAGAGAGGTGGAGTTTTTAGAGCCACTAACTATCGCGATTCTTTCCGAAAGAAGAGTGTATCCACCTTACGGGCTTGCTGGGGGAGATCCTGCTAAAGTGGGTGAGAATCTACTGCAGCGCAGTAGTGGTGAAGTTATAGATCTTGGAGGGAAAAATGAGATTAAGGTAGGAGTGGGGGATGCCATTAGAATCAGTACTCCGGGTGGCGGAGGTTTTGGCACCCCTGTCAGTTAACTCTCTCTGCTCGCCTCTTTACATTCACCTTCACCTTTAGCTTCACATTCACACTCCCCTAAGCAGTAGGTGATTACAGCTCCAAGCAGCACTACAATCCATGAGATATAGATCCAGATAAACATAATAGGCACGGCTGCAAGTGCACCATAAATAGTCTGGTAAGCGGGAAATGTGGAGATGTAGAGTGCGAACCCTTTTTTACATATCTCATAGATGATTGCGGCTGCAACTGCTCCAGAGAGGGCATCTTTAAATCTTACTGAACGAGTAGGAATTAATAGGTAAATTAAGAGGAATGCTATAATTGATGTTAGATAAGGGAGAGCTTTAAGTAAAATATTTACCCCGTCACTCATTCCAAAGAGGTATGAAGTGGCTGCGATACCAGATCCTATAAGTATCGGACCTAAAGAGAGTATCGCCCAATATATAGGAAGCTTTTTAGAGAATTTTTTTGTTTCATCGCTATGCCAAATCTGATTGACTGTATTATCAATAGCTGACATCAACATTAGAGCGGTTGCAACTAAAACAAATAGTCCAACAGCAGTCATCTGAGAAGCATTAACAATAAATTGCTGCATTGCCTGCTGAACCTGCTCTCCTGCTGCGGGAACAAAATTGGTAAATAGAAAGCTCTCAATATCTGTAGATATAGTTTTAAAAGCAGGGAATGCTGAGAAGATGGATACGGTGACTGCAAACAGTGGCACTAGAGATAGAATGGTAAGGTAGGAGAGTGCTCCTGCATTCAATAAGATATTCTCTTTAGCGCATTTGGTTTTAAATATTAATACAAATCTGTCTGCTCTATTCATAGTTTGTTCATCATATCATCAATTCAACTCTTTTGGGATACTCTTATGGAAATGTATGGAGATGAGATGCACAGTATGAGATAATTAACAGATGCAAATTAATATGCTCAAAACAAAATTGCACCGCGCAACTGTAACCCACTCTGAATTGGAGTATGAGGGATCGTGTGCCATTGATGGAGCTCTACTCGATGCTTCAGGAATAATGGAGTATGAACAGATTCATCTCTACAATATAAATAATGGAGAGCGTTTTACAACTTATGCGATCCGTGCTGAAGTAGGATCTGGAGTTATCTCAGTTAATGGTGCAGCAGCCCATAAAGCAGATCCTGGAGATATTGTTATTATCTGCGCTTATGTTGGACTAGATACTCAAGAGGCAAGAAACTTCCTTCCTAAACTTATCTATCTTAATAGTGTTAACCAAATCGAGAGAACAGCAAATACAATCCCAGTACAAGCTGCGTAGTAAAAAAATGGGTTAGGTTCTTCCCATCGGTTTCACTAGAACAATAAGCAGTGGAAGTAGCATTAAGTTTGCTGCTAACGCAATAATCATAGAGAGTCCAGTCAATAGACCGAAGTATATGGTAGGTATGAAGTTTGAGAATGCCAAAATTGAGAATCCAAGAGCAATAATCAGTGTAGTGTAGTACATCGCCTTACCGATAGAGCGGTGGCTGCGTTGAATTGCTTTCCAGTAGTCTCGGTCTTTATGGAACTCTTCGCTAAATCGATGCACATAGTGGATAGCGTTATCTACCGCAATACCTATGGCGATCGCCGCTATAGTTATGGTCATAATATCTAGTGGTATTCCTATAGCACCCATTAGCCCTAAGATAGAGCCAGCAGCTATGATGTTTGGAATTATGGTAAGTCCTGCCATTTTTATATTGCGGAATAGCACTATAAACATCGCAAGGATGGCGAGGAAGACGAAGCCAAGAGTTAGTATCTGCGAGCGGAATAGGCTCTGGAGCATATTATTATAGAGTACTAACATTCCAGTAACCTGAACCTGCTCCTTTTTTAAACCTAGATCATTCACAAGGCCGTGCTTGATGTTGTTGATTAGTTCATTGCGGCGCAGAGTTGGATCAGAGTCATACACTCGCATGGTGTAACGGAGCTGGTTACCATCTGCAGAGAGGTGCGGTTTAATTAGTGACTCTTTGATGCTGTCTGGTAAGTTTTTATGGATGATAGAGAGAAAGAAGTTGTTGATCTCATCTCCATCATTGAGATCTTCCAGCATCTCCATCGTGGTGGTGATCGATAGTACTTTACCAATCTCATCCATATTGTCGAGGTAGTAGTGTATCTTTGCAGCATCTTTAAGCATAAAGCTGTTGAACCAATAACTGGTATCTATAATGCTCTCTTCATCTTCCATTCCTGGAATATCTATATCAAACATATCCATTCCGACATCCACTATATCACCAACATCATCTTTGAATGGGAGGTCTGACTCATCCTCCATCTCTTCTGGTTCAGGGTTGAGGAAAGATTGCGGAGCATCGATGATAACTTCTAGAGGAGTAGTACCACCAAGCTTTTTATCAATCAGCACCATCCCCTGATAAATTTCCGTGGTATCTTTATAGTAGTTTATGAAGCTATTCTCAACACTAAGTTTACTAACTCCAACTACTGTTGCTATCACTAATAGGGTAAATATTCCCAAAACTTTCTTCTGATTACGGTGAATAAACTCACCAACTGCGCCAGTTATCTTGCCAGATATATCTTCGCGTTGTGCATGAGCTTGTGGCGGTAGTAGCATTAGAGAGGCAGGAAATAGAGTGAAGGCAAGAATTAGTGCTACACCTGTACCTATTGCCATAACAATTCCGAAATCAATTACTGGTCTTATTCCACTAACTATAAGCGAGCTAAAAGCAACAATAGTCGTTATTGATGTATAGAAGCAGGGGAGTGCTTTACTTCTCAGAGTCTCCTCTACCAACTGACGCTGGGTTAGGGTAGGCTTGTTATCGTGATCTTGATTCTCGTTGAGTTCACGATAACGCACAATAAGGTGTACGGTTAAGGAGAGAGTTATTATAAGTAGAAGTGATATAAAGTTTGAGGAGACTACAGTTACAGGCCAGTTGAGAGCTCCTAAAAATCCAGTCATCACAATTCCTGTACCAAAACAGGTGATGATAGGCAAAATTATCCAGCGAGGTCTGCGGAAAGCGATAGCCAATATTGCAATCACAAAAATGATAACTCCGACCCCAAAAGTTTGAATGTCATGGTTTACAAAAGAGATTGAGTCAGCAACAATCATTGGTACTCCACCTAAATGAAGTTTTGCTCTGCTGTTGTGTTGAGACATTATTGCGCGTACCGCATCTATAGTCTCTTGTTGTTGCGCCTGCATAGAGATATTGTGAGCTCTAAATTTATTAGAGACATTATCTAACTCACTCTGCTGTTGATCTGTGAATGAGCTCTCTAGACTTAGCTCTCGTAATTCACTTCTGCGCTTTAGAAGAGATGTGTAGACCTCATCTCTATTTAAATTTATCTGAAGGGCAGTAGTTTTTCCGTCTGGACTAATAAGCAGGTTCTGATATAACGGACTAGAGAGAAACTCTGTACGAGCCATTCCAATGTTAGTTGATGGTGTGCGTAGAGTTGGAGTCTCTCTCTGGATATCTGAAAAGCCGATAGGAGGGCTATTTATCAATGGAACATTTAGAATGCTAGTAACCGATGATACTGCATCAATAGCAAGAAGCTCATTATGCATATTGTCGAGATCGTTGAGTGTGCTTGCTGAAAACAGATCTTTTTCAGGGGTGTAGGTGATAACTAAATAGTCATCAGATTCATATCTACCCTGTATTGAGCGGTGGTAACGAAGGCTCTCATCATTCTCTAGCACTAGTGAATCAGCAGATGCATCTAAATAGACGCTCTGCGCATAATATCCAGAGATAGAAATTAGAAAAAATATGGCGAGTAGGGTAAGCCAAGGTCTGCCTAAAACGATCCGATAATACATAATACTACAGCTGCTCCTATATAATATATACAATACAAATATTCAACTCTAAATGATTAACTATATATTGTAACCTGTTTTATATTTTGAATGTAGATCAATTCTACGGCATAGCTTTATAATCTTCCTCTTTTAAGCTGTTAGTAATCTCAGTTAAGCTTAACTATATCTATCGGTTTATTAATTATTTCTGGAGATAACCGTATTGTAATTATGGTTCTAAAACTTTTTTAATTTTTTACTTGTATATTTGAATGTTTTTGCATAAAATTACACCTAATTCACGGGTAAAGATTGTGATGTTGCTGGTTTTGGTTTTCGTTTAAAAGGTGATTTCCTGCCTTAGGTTACATGATGTACGGTGAGTTGTTGGTCTATCTTCTAAGTTGTAGCTATACTATGTACTAGTGTGCGGCGTATGGTTGTTGATGAAGAGGGTGGAATATATTTTGTAATTTTAATTTTTAAAGGTGTTTTAAATATGGCAACAGGTACAGTTAAGTTCTTCAATGATGCAAAAGGTTTTGGTTTTATCGTACAAGATGACGGTGGTGATGATGTGTTTGTACATTTCCGCGCAATTCAAGGCGATGGTTTCAAAAGTCTTTCTGAGAATGACAAAGTTAGCTATGATGTTGAGCAGGGCGAGAAAGGCCTCTCAGCTACAAATGTTGTAAAGCTATAAAGCTTACATAAAAGCTTGACAAAAAAGCCCGCTTAATGCGGGCTTTTTTGTGTCTGTTCAGTTCATCTCTGTTCGGCATTTAGATCCTGAAGGTCGGCATGATAGGATGAGCGAACCATAGGTCCGCTAGCAACATTCTCAAACCCCATCTCATCTCCAATTAGTTTGAGCTCATTAAACTCGTCTGGAGTTACGAAACGATCTACTGGCAGATGGTGGCGAGTTGGCTGGAGGTACTGCCCTAAAGTTAAACGAGATACATTGTGGTTGCGCAGATCTTGCATTACTACTTTAACTTCAGCTATGCTCTCTCCTAATCCGAGCATTATTCCTGATTTGGTCGGGATGGTTGGGTTTAAGATGGAGAATGTTTTAAGAAGTTCAAGAGATCCACTATAACTCGCTCCTGGACGACTCTTCCTGTATAGTCTTGGGACAGTCTCTAGGTTGTGGTTAAAAATATCTGGAGGTGTGTGGGTTAAGATATTTAGAGCCCTCTCTTCTCGCCCTCTGAAGTCAGGGACTAGGATCTCTATTTTGGTGTCGTGGTCTACTCTCTTAATATCTCTAATTGCAGTTATACAGTTGCTGAAGTGAGTGGCTCCTCCATCTTTAAGGTCATCTCTATCTACAGATGTTATTACCACATATTTTAGATTTAGGGTTGCTACTGCTTTTGCTAGTTTGGCGGGTTCATTTTTATCTGGTGGGTTTGGTTTGCCATGTGCTACATCACAAAATGGACAGCGTCTAGTGCAGACTTCGCCCAGAATCATAAATGTTGCGGTGCCGCTAGAGAAGCACTCGCCAAGGTTGGGGCAGGATGCCTCTTCACATACTGTGCTTAGACTATTATCCCTTAGTAGAGTTCTAATTTTTGTTACCCCATCTCCAGTTGCTACTTTAGTTCTAATCCATTTTGGTTTGCGTAGTGGGTTAGTGGTTGGGGTTACTTTTATAGGGATTCGTGCAACTTTGGCTGCACCTCTCTCTTTGTGTGGTACTTTACTCATCACGACTCCAAATCTTCTCTCTGTAATTTATCTGCTCATAATTTAGGAGTGTCATAAGCTCCTCAATTAGCATTCGTTCTATAGTAGCTATCCTGACTGGCTCAGCGATTTTGTCAGATATTTGATCCGATACTTGACTCACCGCAAGTCCAGCATATCCACAAGGGTTGATGGAGAGGAAAGGGGAGAGATCCATATCAATATTTAGGCTAAGTCCATGAAAGCTTCTCCCCCTCTTGATACGCAGCCCTATGGCTCCAATTTTAGCTCCGCACTCTCTTCCTTGAGTTAGATATACCCCTGGAGCATTTCTGCGTGGAGCCGCCGCTATCCCTATCTTCTCTAATAGCTTAGTCATGCTCTGTTCTAGGATAGTTACGAGCTCACGCACACCGAGTTTTTTTCGTTTTAGATCGAGCATAGTGTAGAGGACTATCTGTCCAGGGCCGTGATAGGTGACCTGTCCACCACGATCAATCTTGACTATAGGTATGTCACCAGGGTTTAGAAGATGTTTAGCTTCAGCGGCTCTTCCTAAGGTAAAGACAGGGCTATGTTCTACCGCCCATATCTCATCTGGAGTGGTCTCATCTCTCTGTTCAGTAAAGTCTTGCATAGCTTGCCAGCTCTCATTATAGGGAACTCTGCCGAGTTGGCGTACAGTAATAGAGTGTGGTTCAGACATCTAGTAACTACTATGTCAACTTCTCTATAGTGCCATTATCACTAATGGATCATCTGTGAGATCTTGATAGATAGCATCAAGTTGAGTTTTTCCAGTGGCAGTTATCGTGACTGTTACTGAGATATAGTTACCATCTTTACTATATCTGGATTTAACCGCACCCTCTGTAAAGTCTGGGTAGTGTTTACGAACCAAAGTTGCTATGTGGCCATCAAAATTTTCCTGTTTTTTCCCCATTGCTTTTATTAAAAATTCACAAGGGAATTTCATAAGCATCTCAGAATCTTCGCTACTCATCTCTATCTACTCTCTTCTTAAGTTTTGTTTAAATGTCTGAAGAGTGAGGTGGAGTTTCTTAGTTACTGTTCCAACACTTCCATCTCCTACGAGGTTACCGTTAAGTTTGGTTACAGGAACAATCTCTTTAGTAGAGCTAGTAACAAATATCTCATCTGCTGCAGTTAGTAGTTCTCTTTTGATCTCACTCTCATCTGCCATTATATTCTCTTTACGAGCCAACTCCAAAACTAGATCACGGGTTACTCCTGGCAGCAGATAGGCAGATTGAGGGGGGGTTATAAGAGTTCCATCTTTCACTATAAAAAGATTGCTTGCAGCCCCCTCGGTGACAACTCCATCTTTTATTAGGATCGCCTCTTTAGCATCTTGCTCTATTGCACTCTGGCGATGGAGTACATTGGCAAGCAGGTTGATAGATTTTATATTGCAGCGACTCCAGCGACTATCAACCTCAGTAATGGCGGATATACCATTGCATATCACTTCAGCAGGAGACCCTATGAGTGGGGTGCTCATCATAAATATAGTTGGTTTAATCTGTATTGGAAATATGTGATCGCGTGGGGCAACTCCACGAGTGATCTGTAGATAGATAGATTGATCGCTCTCTTGATAACCACTCTCTGGGCTGTTTTTATCAATCAACTCAGTAGTAAGTTCTAACCACTGTTTTGCTGTTAATGGGTCCTCAATTTTAATTTCACGCAGGCTATTTTTTAGACGATCTAGGTGGTGCTCGAAACGAAAAGGAGTGCCAGCATATACTGGAATCACCTCATAGATACCATCTCCAAATAGGAAGCCTCTATCAAGTACAGAGATGGACGCATCTTCTAGNGCGGTAAATTTTCCATTTAGGTAGACGGTAGCCACTAATTATTCAAACCAAAGTTTGNCACTATCGATTAGATTATTCCAGATGCTACCAGACTCTACACTCTCGAGCGCTACCAACGGGGCAGAGTAGATCTCTGCTCCATCTACCGAGTAGGAGACAGAGCCGATAACATCACCCTCGCTGATTGGCGCCTCTAGCAGTTCATTGGTTAGTGTAATTTCACTCTTAATATCCTTGAACTGATTACGACCTAAGGTCATAATCTTCTGTGCAACTACTCCAGCTCTGATCTCTGTTTTATCACCTTTCCACACCCTTAATGTTGAAAGAGTCTTACCAGGCTCTGTAACTGGTTCTGTCTCATAGAAACGGAAGCCGAAATTAAGTAGTTTCTGTGACTCTCTAGCTCTTGCTTCTACGCTGTCAGCACCGAATACAGCAGAGATTAGGCGCATCCCATCTTTTTTAGCAGAAGCTACTAAGCAGTATCCAGCGGCTTTAGTGTATCCAGTCTTGAGTCCATCTACACTATCATCTCGCCAGAGTAGTTTGTTACGGTTTGACTGTTTAATAGGTTTACCACTTTTAAGCTCTTTACCAAAAATAAACTCTCTCTCTGAGTAGATTTTATAGAACTCTGGAAAGTCACGAATTAGTGCTTGTGCTAGTATCGCCATATCTTCAGCACTGCTATAGTGGTTGCTTGCAGGCATTCCAGTGGCATTTTGGAAGTTACTGTTATGCATTCCTAAGATCTCGCATATTGATTCATCAATTCTGCGAATGTCTCTTCAGCTCCTCCAATATGTTCAGCAAGTGCAACACTAGCATCATTACCTGATGATATTATCATTCCCTTAAGGAGCTTTTCGACTGATATTTTTTTGCCAACTTCAATAAACATTTTAGACCCACCTGTCTGCCATGCCTTTTTGCTGATAGTAACTTCGTCGCTAAGTTGGATATGACCTTGCTTTAGTTCACTAAAGACTGCATAAGATGTCATTATTTTAGTCAAGCTAGCTGGGGCTAAATGTTCTTTCTGATTGAACTCGGTAATCACCTTTCCGCTATCAAAATCAATCAATATATGAGAGCTAGCAATAACTGTAGGAGCCTTAGGAATTATTCTTGGCGCAGAATTTGATGCGGTACTGGNTAGTAGCATTGAGAATGCTGTTATAGTGATTAATGATTTATTTATAGTTTGTAACATGTTTTTTTTACCGTAATTATTGTGTGAAGATATTNTTCCAGAATTTGTGCCTGCCAGCTCGTNCTTNTCACTCTNTTCCTCCTCAGAGGCTGCTTGAATCTCTATTTTATACCATTTTTTCAGCTTCTGCCAAAACTCGATACGCCCAGATATCGTAGAGCGCAGCAAGTTCGTTGTTGAAACAGTGACAAGGAGTAGTTCAGTCTTTTATGATTGTTCTGATCCCCATCTTTTTTAGTTGTTTAATAATAGTTGTGGTGGAGAAGTTGGTTGAGGCTGGACGGATAAATACTTGATAAGAATTTTTACCAGCAGTTTGTGATTTTTGAATAGTGCGTATCTCTATTGGTACATTGGTGAGTTTTTCTAGCTTTAGTTGGAGTGAGTTTGCATTGCTAAATTTCGAGAATAGTCCTAGCTGAATTTCACTATTATCACGCTCACTGAGTCTGTTAACTACAGGAGTTCCCAGATTGCTTGGGTCAATTACTCTGATAGAGACAGGAGCGGTTCCTTTTTTAACCACTCCTAACTTATGTGCTGCAGTGTAGGAGAGGTCTATAATCCGCCCTTTATGAAATGGACCACGATCATTAACCCGTACAACAATCTTTTTCTGGTTATCTAGGTTTGTAACTTCAACATAGCTGGGGAGCGGTAGAGTTTTATGAGCTGCACTCATTGCATACATATCGTAGATCTCCATGCAGGAGGTGTTTTTGCCGTTGAAGTTTGGTCCATACCAAGAAGCTATTCCACGCTCAGTAAAGTTTGTAGCGGAGCGGAGTGGGCGATAGGTTACTCCAAAAACTTCATAAGAGTTCATATTTCCATACTTGCAGCGAGGTTCAACTTTAGGGGTTGCATTAGGAATCTGCATCATCTCTAGTTTGGAGGGGGCTCTACTCCGATCAAATTTTTTGATTATGCTGTTTTTCGTGACACTGCTACACCCATTTAGAATAGTTATTGAGAGTATTAGTATAGTTACTATTTTCATTATGTAAAATATTAACCCTGTTTTTTGTATGCTTGCAGAATTTCTTCTCCGAGCTGAAACACTGCCATAGTGTACATTGTGCGAGGATTGTATTTTGAGATTACATAGAAGTTGTGACGTGCAAGCCAGAACTCTCTACCGTTTTCACCGTAAAGCTCAAGTAGTAGTGCTTTTGCTTTGGCAGGATAGTCGTTGATCACCGCTTGGTCATCGATAGAGAATCCTGCTTTTAGAATTTTATCTACGCTATGTTTAGGACGCAGTTTTTTAAGAATTAGCTCTTCGTAAGGTTGCGTACTGCTCTCTTCTCCCGTTTTAACGCTGGGCGCCTGATAACTGATTGGCGTGGCAATTGCCTCTCCTTTTTTCCATTTATGGTGTTTGAAGTAGTTGGCGATGCTTCCTATCGCATCGGCTTGGTTGTGCCATATATCTTTTACACCATCCTTATCAAAATCGACGGCGAGTTTGCGATAGTTGCTTGGCATGAATTGAGTCATTCCCATAGCGCCTGCGTAGGAGCCAAGGTAGCTAAACGGATCTTTTTTCTCTTCTCTGCTCATCAGTAGAAATGCTTCAAGTTCTGAGCTAAAGAATTTCGAACGACGGTGATCAAATGCAAAGGTTGCGAGAGAGTTGATGACGGGATCATATCCCATATAACTGCCGTAGCGGGTCTCAACACCGAGCACGCCGACGATGATGTGTGCAGGTACACCATATTTGTTCTCAGCTTGCTGTAGCAGTGCACTATGCTTGTTCCAGAATTTAACCCCATTTTTAATGATCCCAGGTTTTACATGTTTACCTTTATAGACTGCCCACGGCTTAGATTCCGCGGGATTGTCCATTTTTGCTTTACGTTTTTTATTAGAGGTTTTATGGCTGCTTTTTTTCTCGCGCGGGGTGAGTTGATCTAATGTTGCGGTGAGTTCTGCGCGGTCAAATTGGTGTTTGCTCACCATCCGTTCAATAAACTTCTGCACACTTGCACGATCTGTAATTTTATTTTCACTCGTCAAAGAGGGGCTCGGCATAATTTTCTGTGCACAAGCAGGTAGGGTGATAAGGGTTGCGGTTAGCAGTAGAGGGAGTGTGATTTTCATAGTATGTTTATTAATTGTTAATTGTTTAATATTTTCAACTGTTCAGGGGGGGGAGAGATAGATTGTTACTTGTTCAGCAATCTTCTGTGAGTTTGAATAGACATAAGGATACCGAAAGCTGCCATCAGAGTCACCATAGATGTTCCACCATAGCTGACTANAGGGAGNGGAAGTCCTACCACTGGAAGTAGCCCAGTTACCATTCCTACATTCACNAAAAAGTANGTAAAGAATATCATAGTGATACCGCCAGCAAGAAGGCGNGTATAACTCTCTTGGGCTTGAGTTGNTATATATAGTCCACGCATAATAATTAATATATATATAGTAAAGAGGGCNATAACTCCGATGAAACCGAACTCCTCNGCAAGTACNGCAAATATAAAATCTGTATGGCGNTCNGGTAGAAATTCTAGCTGTGACTGGGTTCCATCAAGCCACCCCTTGCCAAAACCTCCTCCAGACCCAATAGCAATTTTTGATTGGATTATATGGTACCCAGCTCCTCGTGGATCACTTTCAGGGTCTAAAAAGGTTAGCACTCTCCGTTTCTGATAATCTCTCATCAAAAACTCCCAAAGGATGAAGGATAGGAGTGGTATTGCCGCTACTCCTCCACCAATAATTTTCCAGGAGAGCCCAGCTAGAAAGAGGACAAAGAGTCCAGCACTTGCAATTAGTAGCGAGGTTCCTAAGTCTGGTTGAATTGCAATTAACAGTACTGGTACCGCAATCATAGCAGTAGCAATTATGAGTTGCTTTGGTCTGGGTGGAATTATCTGCTCTGATAGGTAGGAGGCAACCATCATCGGTATTATCAGTTTCATTATCTCTGATGGTTGTATTAGAATTGCGCCAAAGTTTAGCCAGCGTTGCGCACCTTTATGAGACTCTCCTATTAACGGGACTAAGATAAGCATGATTAATCCTATAACAAAGAGCCACAGGGTGATTATCTTCATCCAGTGCGGAGGGATCTGGGCAGTAATAAATAGTACTGCAAAGGCGATAGAGAGTCTAGTTATCTGACGAGTCAACATCGCGCCACTCTCTCCACTGGCGCTATAGAGTACGAGTAGACCAAACATACTTAAAATTATGAGTAGCGAGAGTAGCGGAATATCTATATGTATTCTGCTAGTTAACGGCATATGTTTGCTGGTCTGGTCTATCATATTTGATCTTTAAGTAAGTATCTATCCATAACCTGTTTTGCGATAGGAGCAGCAACAGAACCACCGTGACCACCATTTTCTATAATTACTGCAATAGCTATCTCAGGATCATTTTTAGGTGCAAATGCTACAAACAGTGCATGATCTTTTAGATGTTCAGGTAGGCTCTCCTCATCATAACGATCTCCCTGCTTAACCGTATAGACCTGAGCTGTACCAGTTTTTCCAGCGATTGTATATTTAGATTTCCTTCCAAGCTTGCGAGCAGTTCCGCGCCTACTATGAACTACTTTACGCATAGCCTCATGCACTGAATCCCAATTAGCTCTATCTTTAATTGGTATAGGGGTGAGAGAGGTTGGTGGGTTGCGTTGAGGGTTACTTCCACCAGCTCCCTGAATAGCGTAGAGCAGTTGTGGTCTAAAACCTTCTCCATAGTTGGCAAGAGTGGCTATGGATGATGCTAGTTGGAGTGGAGTGGTTGTGAAAAAACCTTGCCCAATTCCTACGCTGAGAGTCTCGCCAGGATACCACGGCTGCTCTAGGTTTATCTCCTTCCAGTTACGAGATGGTAGTACACCTCGATTTTCATTGCTAATATCAACGCCAGTCTTTTTACCAAAACCAAATTGAGCTAGATATTTCTCGATATAGTCGATCCCCATATCATGTGCTAGGTCGTAGAAGTAGACGTCACAAGATTCAATAATAGCTTTATCGAGGTCAGTTTTACCATGCCCCCGTCTCTTCCAATCACGATATTTGTGTTTGTACCCTTTAAGTTGATACCAACCTCTGCACTCTGTACTATGTTCTGGTTTGCGCTGTCGGCCCTCTAATCCAGCTAGAGCCATTAGAGGCTTTACTGTAGATCCTGGTGGATATTGACCGTGTAGAAAGCGGTTAAAGAGAGGTCTGTATTTTGAGTTGATTAACTCATTATACTGTTTACTACTAATTCCATTTACAAATAAGTTGGCATTAAAAGATGGTTTACTGAGCAGCGCAAGGATCTCTCCATTTTTTGGGTTTAGTGCAACTAGTGCTCCGCGCTTATCACCCATAGCTTTGTCTGCAATAGCTTGCAGAGAGCTATCTATGGTTATGAAAATATCATCGCCAGATGTGGGTGGAGTCTCCTCCATTAGACGGATAGTAGTTCCTACGACATTAGTTTCAACTTGGCGTACCCCAGGGGTACCATGTAGTATATCTTCATAGTATAGTTCAACTCCAGTTTTACCAATATGTTCTGTGCTAGCATAGGTGAGAGTATTAATATTTTTAAGCTCCTTCTCATCTATTCTTCCAACATATCCAATTAGATGTGAGGTTAGAGTATAGAGTGGGTAGTGGCGAATTTGACGGTGCTGAATTGATACTCCTGGAAATTTATGACGGTTTACTTCAAATCTAGCAACCTCTTTATGGGTGAGTGAGAAGCGTAGAGGTACAGAAATAATACGCCGTGAGCGATTTCTCTCTTTGAAAAAACGGGTAACATCATCATCGCTAAATTGAATGATGGGTTTTAGACGCTCTATAGTGTCAACTGTATCTACACCCTTTACAGAAATTATCTCCAGTCTAAACTCTGTCTTATTAGTAGCTAGTAGAACTCCGTTTCGATCATATATGTTGCCGCGAGTTGGCGGGGTAGATCTAGTGTGAAGACGGTTATTGTCAGAGAGAGTCTGGTAGGTGTCGTGTTCTATAATTTGTAGTGTAAATACTCGCAGTGCTAACAGTATGATTAAAAATATAGTGAAACTAGCCGCAAACTTTGCACGCTCACGAAAGAGTTGAGTCTCATAGCTGTGGTTCTTTAAGTGAGGAAGCACTGAAGATAACCCTATGAGCGAGTTTTAGTGAAACTATCAGCCACTAAAAATAGTGGAATCCAGAGTAGTGGAGTAGTTATAGCTGGAGCCCAGAATAGAGCAATATCTATTGTCTCCATAATTGGCATAGTATCAGTAAACTCTCTAACTATCCACTCTATGGTGATGTTTAGAGTGGTTATAGATGTGATGGTTATAAGTTGTAACAGTATGGTGGAGACAAGTAGTCGTTGTTGAAATTTAAGTGCAATAAAGCTAGTCATAGCAAACATCAGTGCGTGTAGACCGAGATAAGATCCAGTTATTACATCTACTACTATACCTAATAACCAACTGCGAATAACTCCACTATGTTTTGGTGAGAAGATAGATATGTATAGTATAAAGAGAGGAACCCAATGGGGGCGAAGTGGGCGAAGCCACTCTGGCAGCGGAAAGATCGTCAGTGCCATTAGTGTTATGAGTAAGATAGAGAGTGCTCCAGTATCTCTCTGCTGCTGTTTTTTCATTATTATAATATCTCTATTTATCTATGGGCCAAATTAGTAGAAGATAGCGCCCACTTGCTAGGTCTGCAGTAGGGGTCACGCTTACAGTGGCAAATATCTCATTTTCAGAGTTCTCAATAGAGTTGACAGTTCCAACAGGATATCCAAAAGGGAATTTGTCTCCAAGACCTGAGGTGAGTAGCTGATCACCAACAGTTATGTCACTGCCGTTTGCGACAAAGTTCAGCTTTAACCTATTAGAGTTTCCAGTTCCAGATACTATTGCACGAACTCCGTTGCGTTGATTCTGTACTGGAATAGATTGATTCGGCGATGATATAAGTAGAGCTGTACTAGATTTTGGGCTAACTCTAGTGATCTGTCCCATAACCCCGTTTCCATCTATTAGAAGTTGTCCCTCATAAACTTGATCATCACTTCCTTTGTTGAGAATTATCTCCTGATTAAATGAGTCGAGATCTATAGATACTATCTCCGCAATAACTACCTTCTCATCTCCGTAGCTATAGGATGCCTTAAGAAGTTTGCGCAGGTGATCGTTTGAGTACTCAATAGCAGCTTGTTGCTGCAGTTTCTGTTTAAGAAGAATATTTTTCTTATGTAAGCTCGCATTCTTCTCCTGTAGAGTTCGCGTCGATACTGTTTTTTCAGAGACCCAGTCGAGTAGAGATATTGGAAACTCTACTACCTGCTGGAGTGGATAGACCAGCCACTCCATACGCTCTCTAAAAGAGTGCGATTTATCTAAGTTATGGTCAATGGAGATAGTTGCAATTGATAATAGAGTGACAAAAACTATTCTTAAATTAAGAGCTATGCTCCCGCGTATCTCCTGCTGATCTGGTCGGTTGCTAGTTATCACCTGTAGCGTATCACCTGAAGTATGTTTGAGTGTCTACAAGAAATTATGGGAGCCGCTATCAATCATCTCCAAGGCACGACCACCACCTCTAGCAACACAGGTTAATGGATCTTCTGCGATAGCTACAGGCAGCCCAGTCTCTTCAGTTAAAAGACGATCTAGGTCATGCAGTAGAGCTCCACCACCAGTTAAGACCATCCCTTTTTCCGAGATATCACCAGCTAATTCTGGAGGCGTCTCTTCTAGAGCTTGTCTAACTGCTTTGATAATTTCAGAGAGTGGTTCTTGGAGAGACTCTAGAATTTCATTACTATTTACAGTGAATGCACGAGGTACACCCTCTGCAATATTGCGTCCACGCACCTCGATCTCTTTTATCTCATTACCTGGGAAAGCACTACCTATCTCCATCTTTATTCTTTCAGCAGTTGCTTCACCAATCAGAGTTCCATAATTTCTTCTTACATAGCTGAGAATAGCATCATCAAAGCGATCGCCACCAACGCGAGCGGATGCAGAGTAGACAACACCATTAAGAGAGATAACCGCAACCTCCGTAGTGCCACCACCAATATCTACAACCATTGAACCACCAGGCTCATCTACTGGTAAGCCTGCGCCAATTGCTGCTGCCATAGGTTCTTCAATAAGATAGACTTCACGAGCACCAGCCCCTTCTGCAGACTCTTTAATAGCTCGTTGCTCAACTTGAGTAGCGCCACAGGGGACACATACTAAAACTCTAGGGCTCGGTTTTAGGAATCTATTTTCATGCACTTTATGGATAAAGTGCTGCAACATCTTTTCAGTGATATTGAAGTCGGCGATAACTCCATCTTTAAGTGGTCGAATCGCCTTTATATTTCCTGGAGTTCGCCCCAGCATATTTTTAGCTTCTACCCCAACAGCAACAATCTCTTTACCACCATGTCCATCACTGCGTACTGCAACAACAGATGGTTCATTAAGGATAATACCTTTGTCACGCACATACACCAATGTATTTGCTGTTCCTAAGTCTATTGAGAGGTCATTTGAGAAAAAACCGAATAAGCGTCCAAACATCGTTATATATACCTTTTGCCTGTTATACAACAGTCCCTCTTTAATGTCAGATTAATGATGGAGATTAGTTGTAATATTAAATTTTAAATGTTGATCATATAGAGCTCTTACTTATGAGCTATAATATCTAGTAACTTTAACAGGCGAGATATAAAATGTCACTAAAAAAAACAGATGTGGAAAAAATAGCCCACCTTGCTCGACTCTCTCTAGATGAGGAGGCGATACCAGGTTATGCTGACGACCTCTCAGGAATTCTCTCATTAGTAGAAGAGATGAATGAGGTGAATACAGATGGAGTGGAACCATTAGCGCATCCGCATGATGCAGTGCAGCGGTTGCGTTCCGATCAGGTCTCAGAGGAAAATCAACGAGAGTTGCTCCAACAGAACGCTCCTCAAATAGATTCAGGACTATTTCTTGTTCCTAAGGTGATTGAATAATGGGTGACAGTAATTTGAAAAATAGTACACTTACAGAGCTCTCAGCTCTATTGCAAAAAAAAGATATATCTAGTGTTGAACTTACCAGCTACTATTTAGAGCGTATCAAGCGGCTAGATGGGGGAGAAGGCGGACTTAATAGTTTTATATCTGTGACTGAGGAGCACGCTCTTAAACAGGCAGCAGCTGCAGATGCTAAGCTGGCAGCAGGAGGTGCAGGTCTATTAACTGGGCTTCCAATTGCGCATAAGGATATATTCTGCACTAAAGGTATTCGTACCTCCTGCGGCTCTAAAATGCTAGATAATTTTATCGCTCCATACAGCGCAACAGTTGTTGAGAAGATGGAGAGTGATGGATTAGTAATGCTGGGTAAAACCAATATGGATGAGTTCGCTATGGGATCATCCAACGAAAATAGTTTCTACGGGGCAGTTAGTAATCCTTGGAGTAGAGATCGAGTTCCTGGAGGATCTTCTGGAGGCTCAGCAGCAGCGGTTGCGGCTCGAATAACTCCAGCAGCAACAGGCACAGATACTGGAGGATCGATTCGTCAACCAGCAGCACTGTGTGGAATTACTGGTTTGAAACCAACTTATGGCAGAGTTTCACGCTGGGGAATGGTTGCGTTTGCCTCCAGTTTAGATCAAGGTGGAGTATTAACCCAGAGCGCAGAAGATGCAGCACTACTTCTCAACTCAATGGCTGGTTTTGATCCTAAAGATTCTACCAGTATGGATAGAGAGCTTCCTGATTTTAGCGCAGAGCTAAACAATTCACTGGAAGGGGTTAAGGTTGGACTGCCTAAAGAGTATTTTGAGGATGGGATGGATGCAGGTGTTGCCAAAGTAGTTGAAGAGGCGATTGAGACATATAAAAGTATGGGGGCAGAGATGGTTGAAATTGAACTTCCCAACTCAGGACTTGCCGTACCAACTTACTATGTTTTAGCGCCAGCAGAGTGCTCATCTAACCTCTCTCGTTTTGATGGAGTGCGTTACGGTTACAGATGTGAAGATCCGAAAGATCTGGAAGATCTCTATAAGCGCTCTCGTGGTGAGGGCTTTGGTGAAGAGGTTAAGCGAAGAATTATGATAGGCGCGTATGTGCTATCTGCAGGATATTATGATGCATACTATCTTAAAGCACAACGGATGCGTCGCCTGATTAGTGGTGACTTCCACTCTGCCTTTGAGAAGGTTGATGTAATTATGGGGCCAGTAACTCCAACCACAGCCTTTCGTCAGGGCGAAAAGTCTGACGATCCAGTAACAATGTACCTCTCCGACATCTACACCATTGCAGTTAATCTTGCAGGGCTTCCAGGGATGTCTATTCCAGCTGGCTTTAGTGATGGAATGCCAGTTGGATTGCAATTAATAGGAAACCATTTTGCAGAGTCAAAACTGCTAAATTTGGCACATCAATATCAGCAGAGAACAGGATGGCATAGAGAGTTGCCATCTAATATAGAATAGTGAGGAATTGAGTAATGAAATGGGAAATAGTGATTGGGCTGGAGATTCATGCGCAGCTCGCAACAAATACAAAAATATTCTCTGGAGCAGCAACAGCATTTGGGGCAGAGCCAAACACCCAAGCCTGCGCTATTGACTTAGCTATGCCGGGAGTGCTACCAGTGTTAAATCAAGAAGCTGTTCGGATGGCGACTAAGTTTGGTGTAGCTATTGATGCGAAGGTCGCAAACCGTTCAGTGTTTGCTCGTAAAAACTACTTCTATCCAGACCTCCCAAAGGGGTATCAGATTAGCCAGATGGACCTTCCTATTGTGGGAGTTGGCGAACTTGAGATCGACCTTAAAGATGGCACTACTAAAATCATAGGTATTACTCGCGCCCATCTTGAAGAGGATGCAGGTAAATCACTCCACGAAGATTATGAAGGGAAGAGTGGAATAGATCTTAATCGTGCAGGTACTCCGTTACTAGAGATTGTATCTGAGCCAGATATTCGCTCGTCTGCTGAAGCGGTTGCGTATGCAAAGAAGATCCACTCTCTAGTTCAATATTTAGAGATCTGTGATGGCAATATGCAGGAAGGATCATTTCGTATGGATGTTAATATCTCACTGCGTCCAGAGGGGCAGAAGGAGTATGGTACTCGTGCTGAAATTAAAAACTTAAACTCTTTCCGCTTTATGGAGAAGGCGATAGCTTATGAGTTTGATCGGCAAGCAGATATTTTAGAAGATGGTGGCTCAGTGAAGCAAGAGACTCGACTCTTTGATGTTGATAAAGGTGAAACTAGATCAATGCGCTCTAAAGAGGAGGCGAACGACTATCGATACTTCCCCGATCCAGATCTACTCCCTTGTGACCTTAGTGACGAGTATATTGAGTCAGTTCGCAAAGATCTTCCAGAACTACCTAATGAGAAGCGTCACCGTTTTATAACCCACTTAGGTTTGAGCACGTATGATGCAGCAACCTTAACTGGTAGTCGTGAATTGGCAGACTATTTTGAAGCAGTAGCCAAAGCCTCTGGTGATCAATATAAGCTCTCCGCAAACTGGGTAATGGGCGAACTCTCAGCTGCACTTAATAAAGATAGTATCTGTTTGGCAGACTCTCCAGTATCTGCAGAGTTGTTAGGAGGAGTGGTTAAAAGAGTAGCAGATGATACAATCTCTGGAAAGATCGCAAAGCAGGTGTTTGAGGCGATGTGGGCTGGAGAAGGTGATGCCGACACTATTATCGATAAAAAAGGGCTAAAACAGATAACNGATAGTGGAGCTATTGAATCCATCGTTGATGAGGTGATCTCCGCAAATCCAGATCAAGCAGAGCAGTTCAAAGCTGGTAAAGAGCAGTTGCTAGGATTCTTCGTCGGGCAGGTTATGAAGGCATCTAAAGGGCAAGCAAATCCTGGTCAGGTCAATAAAATTTTACGCGACAAGTTAAGGTAGAGTAAATAGATTCGCTAAATATATGCTCTTGAGATATATATATTGTGAATATATTATATTTTAAAAGGGAATACGACTACCGATAGTGATGAATGGAATGAGTTCTAAAAGGGTATGACTAGTAAGCGCAGTAACCGCTGGGAGTGGAGTCTGTTGCGCCTTCTCTCTCTTGCGGGGCTGTTTCTACTGTTTCCAGTCTTTCTGATTCTATCCTTCTATTATGTCGATAAGAGCGCGGAGCTGGAGAGGGTTGAGCAGCAAGTGCGCGCTACTCAATTTATTGAGCCAGCACTCAATCTACTTCGTGATGTTGCTTATCACCGTGGACTCTCTAACATTTATCTTCACCATACCACAGATAAAAGGAGTGAGGCACAGTGGGATGAGATTACTGCACTTTCAAAAAAAATAGAGAGTAATGTTAGAGGGTTGGAGCAACTCTCTGCCTTACTTGTTGTAGAGTGGTCTGGGAAGTATACAGCTATTGAGAGTAGTGTAGGGCGAGTTAGAGATATTTGGAATGAACTACCAATTGTGCAGGGTAGTTTCTCTCATAAACAGGTTCTTAAAAACTTTCAGCAGCATAGTGACCTACTTCAATACATTATAATTTTACTCTCCTCTCTAGAGCGGGAGGGCGATCAGCTCTCAGCATTGAGTCGTGTGATACTTCAAAAAATACCGATTATGGTGGAGGATGTGGGGCAGATGCGCGGACTTACCGCAGGTTATTTGATCCATGCCCAAGAAAATAATATGGAGACACTGTTGAGTCGAGAGGAGGTTTTCTATCGAACTCAAAAACATCTAGCTCTGATCTCGCGGGATTTCACTGATCTGCGTAATTTATTGGAGCGCACATTGGAGGATAACCAGCATCTAGATAATTTTATTCCCCTGCTGTTTGAGCTGGTAAATTCTATGCAAGAGGAGAAGGATTTAATTCAGTGGGATATTTTAGAGGCTGATAAATTGGAGTTGTCAGCAGAGGAGTTTTTTCAGCAGAGTACGCATACTATTGATACGCTTTTAGAGTTAGGTGAGCAGATAAAGAGTCATTATCGACATCATCTTGATGAGCGTTTATCTGAGGTGAAACGCAAGCAGGGTGGGGTTATTATATTTTTACTGATGGTAACACTAGTATCTCTGATACTTGCCAGTAGTGTTGCTCGTTATATGTTGAATGGATTAAAGCAGGGGATGAAATTTATTGATGGGTTGGGCGATGGGGAGTATCAGCAAAAAATTGATACCCAACTATCTGGAGAGATTGGTGAGATGATGCGCTCTATTCAGTATGCTCAACAATACCTTCATCGTACAGAGATAAAATCAGTTGCGGCTCTCAATAGAGTTGAAGAGCAAGAGCAGTTTATGGAGAATCTGACCAATAATATGCAGAATGGAGTGTATGCTTTAGATGCACAGGGGTTGCTCAATTTTATAAATCCAGCAGCTGAACAGATGTTGGGCTACTCTGCTGAGGAGTTGCTGGGGAAAAATATTCATCAAATGATCCACGCTCACCAACCTGATGGTGTTTTTCTAGAGGTTGAAGAGTGTCCTGTCCACCAAGCTATTATACGAGGGGATAAATATCAAATTGAACGAGACTGGTTTATATGTAAAGATAAAACTTTTTTGCCTGTAGAGTTCAATACAGCACCGCTACTTAAGCAAGGATTAATTGTTGGTTCTGTTGCAGTTTTTCATGATATAACTCCTCGTCTGGAGATGGAGAAACAGCTCCAGCAAGCTGTGCATAGTGCTGAACTTTCCCAAGAAGTAGCTGAGAATGCGAATAGATCAAAAAGTGATTTTTTAGCTAATATGAGTCATGAAATTCGTACCCCAATGAATGCTATTATTGGAATGGGACATCTGGCTCTGCAGACTGACTTAGATCCGAAGCAGCGAGGATATATGAGTAAAATTCAGCACGCTGCTAATTCGTTACTCCGTATTATTAATGATATTTTGGACTTTTCTAAAATCGAGGCTGGCAAGTTAGATATTGAGATGACCAATTTTCATCTAGATGAGGTGGTGGATAATTTAGACCATCTATTGGCAGTGAGAAGTAGAGAGAAAGGTGGTATTGAGGTGCTCTTCTCGGTGGATCCTGCAGTGCCTAATGAGCTGGTTGGAGATCCTCTGCGTCTAGGGCAGGTGTTAATTAACTTGGCGAGTAACGCAATTAAATTTACCAAAGAGGGAGAGGTGGTAGTAAAAGTATCTCTACTGCAAAAGAGTACAAATGGCGAGGTGGTGTTGCAGTTCTCCGTAAAAGATGATGGTATTGGAATGAATCAGGCACAACTCTCTAAACTGTTCACTCCATTTACTCAAGCTGATAGTTCGACTACCCGTAAGTATGGAGGAACAGGGTTGGGTTTAACGATTAGTAAGCAGTTGGTTGAGGCGATGGGTGGAGAGATAAAAGTTGAGAGTCAAGAGGGGGCAGGGAGCACCTTCTCTTTTACTGCACAGTTTGCACTTCACGCAGAGGTTAATCTGGAGAGAAGATCTCTGTCTACTCCACTTGAATCAGAGCAAGATCTAGGAATGGAGCAGGTGGCTGATATTCAGGGAGCGCGTATTCTGCTGGTTGAGGATAATGAGGTGAACCAGATGGTTGCCATAGAGATGTTGGAGATGGCAGGACTTGTAGTGGAAGTTGCTAATAATGGACAAGAGGGGGTTGAGGCTATTGATAACTCATTGCAAGAGGAGAGTCCATTCGATGCTGTTTTGATGGATATTCAGATGCCGGTTATGGATGGGTATGAGGCAACTCGTACTATTCGTAATAATCCGTTACTTGCAGAGTTACCAGTGATTGCAATGACTGCAAATGCGATGGTGCAAGATAGAGAAGAGGCTGCATCCGCAGGTATGGTTGACCATATAGCCAAGCCGTTTGATCCTGTTAAGTTATATGAAGCACTGAAACGCTGGGTCATCAAGAGAGGGCATCACTACTCATCTAATAAAAATATCACTTCACTGAATGAGGTTACTTCATCTCTTGCTAGCTTTACAGGTGAGTGGATTGATCTGGAGCAGGGGTTGAGTATGGTCAATGGTAAGGTATCACTCTATCTTAATATACTTCGCACCTTTCAGAGTGGTAACGCTAATTTTGGTGGAGAGATTAGAGATCTCCTGAAGAAAGGTGATCAGAAGAGTGCGCAACGGAGCGCTCACAGTCTGAAAGGGGTTGCAGGAACTATAGGTGCATCCGTCCTACAAGCGCAAGCAGCAGAGTTAGAAGAGTTATTAGAGAGAGATCTCAGTAGTAAGTCAACAGAGATCTTAACTGAGGTTTTAACGCAGAGCGAAGTTAAGTTAGCGCAAGTTATGGATAATATTGCTACTATATTAACTCTGGAGGAGAAGACGGCGCTGAGCGCAGCAGAAAGTACTTCTCAAAATAGTATCTCACAAGATGCGCTTAACGACTCATTTAATAAGCTCCTAGAGCAGATTGAAGAGTATGAGATGGATGCTCTAGAGCACGCAGAGCAGCTCTTGCAGCAAGCAGATGACCCTGAATTTAAAGAGAAGATAGAGCGAATGGTGGGTGCACTTCAGCATTACGATTTTAATAAAGCTAAGCAGATAGTGAAGGAGTACTTATGAGTAAGTCAGTTGATGGTAGACAGTTTACAATTTTAGCGGTTGATGATACTCAGGAAAATCTGAGTGTGATTAATGGACTTCTCTCTGAACAGTATAGAGTGCTGGGTGCTACTGATGGCTTATTAGGTCTGAGTATTGCAGAGTTAAAGCAGCCAGATCTTATTCTATTAGATATTATGATGCCAGAGATGGATGGTTATGAGGTATGTCGTCGTCTCAAAGAGAGTGAGAAGACACGAGATATTCCCGTTATTTTTCTAACTGCAAAAGCAGAGGTGAAAGATGAAGTCTATGGCTTAGAGTTAGGGGCAGTTGACTATATTGTTAAACCCATTAGTCCACCAATACTAGATCTACGAGTTAAGATGCATCTTAGGTTGAAAGAGTATAGCAATTCGTTGGAGAAATTGGTTGAGAGGCGCACAGATCAGTTGGCACAGATTCAGGATGCAACTATTTTGGCGATGGGAGCGTTGGCAGAGCAGAGAGATCCTGAAACTGGGAATCATATTAGGCGTACCCAGAGTTATATAAAACTACTTGCAGAAGCTCTTCAGGATCATCCCCGTTTTAAGGAGAGTTTATCGGTAGATGTTATTGAGTTGCTCTATAAGGCTGCTCCTCTCCACGATATAGGAAAAGTTGCGGTGCCAGATAATATTTTGAAAAAACCTGGTGCATTGAGCGATGCAGAGTATGANGTGATGAANGGNCACTCATTGGCAGGAAAAGAGGTTATTGTTGAAGCGGAATCTGTTCTAGATGAACCGCAACTATTTCTGATTTATGCTCGGGAGATTGCTTGGTCACACCATGAAAAGTGGGATGGTAGTGGATACCCTCAAGGGATAAAAGGAGAAGATATTCCAATGAGTGCTCGTTTGATGGCGCTTGCTGATGTCTATGATGCACTAATTAGTCGCAGAGTATATAAGCCACCATTCTCTCAAGAGAAGACAGAGGCAATCATTCTTGAGGGAAGAGGGACTCATTTTGATCCAGATATTGTGGATGCATTTATGCGAATATCGGATGAATTTTACCAGATCTCCCTGAAATATACTGATTCACAAGAAGATGTTGAAGCATCTCTATCAGTTGTAAATATATAACTTATAACTTTAACAGCCGCAGTAGTTATTTGCGTCAGTAGTTATATGTTAGAATTAAAACTATACCTGAAAAATAGCCTATAATGTGCCCCATTGCTACGCGTATTGTATGGCAGGAAACAGTGAGTTAATCAAGGAGTAAAAATTGTCAAATAGTATGCTAGTTACCCCAATTCGAGGGCTGCGCCCAGCTCTTGGTCGAGAAGATGAGGTGGTTGCTCCACCTTATGATGTGCTTAATACCGCAGAAGCAAAAGTTAGAGCAGAGAGTCGTCCTAATAGTTTTCTCCATATTTCAAAGCCAGAGATTGATCTGCCAGATGGGACTGATCCTTATGATCCTGCTGTATATAGTAAGGGTGCTGCTAACCTACAGAGATTGATGGATGAAGGTGTTCTTATTCGTGAAGATAAGCCTTGCTACTATATCTATCAGTTGCGCTGGGACGAGCATATACAGACAGGGTTGGTGTTTGGTGCTTCAGTTGCGGCTTATGATGTTAATCGGGTGCGTAAACAT
>JGI26242J51144_1000068_pt1 | contig 35457 bp, 24 predicted proteins | sample SaaInlV_100m_DNA_3_FD_51144 | JGI IMG/M metagenome (IMG submission 51144)
TTTTTGTAGGCACACGTCCCCTAAGTATGGGGGGAGCCTTTATTGCTGTGGCGGATGATGCAAATACAATCAGTTGGAATCCAGCTGGACTACCTGGCCTTCGTCGGACAGAGTTTACTACCACCTATGCTGACCTATGGGCTATGGGTATTACCCAATCTTACTTAGGATTTGTGAGACCATTTTCAGATCGTGTAGCATTGGGTTTTGATTGGTCCAATATTGGGTATGATGACAAAGAATTACTTTATTCAGACAATAAAATGAATTTAGCTATTGGGATTCAACTCCATCGAAAATTTGCATTTGGACTCACACTTAAATATCTCATGCGTGATATGCAATTGGATGGAACATCCTATGGAAAAAGTTCTGGTATTGGCTATGATGCAGGTTTGTTGATTCAACCCCTTAAAAATTTAAAGATGGGACTTGGACTGTATGATTTGGGCGGGACTCAAGTAGCTTACAAAGATAAATCTACCGAAATAATTTTAGGGCAAGCTTTCAAATTGGGAATCAGTTACATGCCCATAGATGGATTAACTCTCGCAGCTGATTATGGAGATCGATATCATTTTGGTGCTGAATATATTTATGCGAGTCGAATTAGTTTTCGAGCTGGAATTCAACAGGATATAGACGGTAATGAAAAAATAATGGTACCTTCTGCTGGTTTATCCATCAAGTTTAAAAGCATTGTTGTAGAATATGGATATGAAAGTCATCCCTATTTAAATCCAAACCACAGAATATCTTTGGCTCTTCAATTGAGTCCAGCTGTGGTTAGTATTACTTCCACAGTTATTTCACACAATCCAATTTTTCGTTCTTTACATCGATATTATGAATCCGAGCCATTTGTGAAAGTTGGGCTTAAAAATATTTCCGATGCGGATCTTCCCGTTGATGTCTCTCTTTATTTACCCACCATGATGGATAATCCTCATTCTGAGTCTGTTACATTACCCCCAAAGTCTGAAGAAGAATATGAAATTGGTGTTTCCTTTTCCAGTGATGTACTAACATCCAAAAAATCAACTTTTGATAACTTAGTCCAACCGGAAATTAAAGTAACCTATAAACAAGGTGGTGAAGAAAAATTAGCACAAAAGAAAATGGAATCTTCTTATGTCTTGGGGAAAGGGAAACTCACCTGGAGTAACCCAGATATGATTGCCTGTTATGTAACACCTGCAGATGCGGTGGTAGACAAATTTGCCCGGAGTTTCATCCAATATTATACTCCAGTTTTAAATGAATACTTCGGTCGATCAAACTTAGGACGTGGCATAATACTTTATGATGCGATTGGTACACATGGACTAGTTTACAATATTGATCTTGAAACACCATTCTTAGATATTGCAGATGACAAATCCGCTTTTGATACCGTAAAATACCCAGGTGATATGTTACGGGATAAGATCGGTGATTGTGATGATTTAACAACACTATATGGTTCACTCTTGGCGAACCTTGGAATTGAAACCATGTTTTTGGATGTATTCAAACCGGGTGCAGGTCATATTTTCCTTATGTTTGATAGTGGTGTGAAACCCGATGAAGTGGCGAAATATTTTCTAGATGAAACAGAAGTTGTCGTTTTAAATGATAAAGTCTGGATTCCAATAGAAGCAACCTTAGTGGGGAAACCTTTTTTCTCCGCTTGGAAACAAGGTGCATTAAAATATAATGAAATGAAAGCTGGCAATTTTGTAAATGAAATTTCTGTGAAAGAAGCAACAGCAAAATATATTGCCGGATCACATATTACACAAGATATGCCCATGCCAACCATTGATGGAATTAATAATCTCTTAAAAGAAGACATAAAACAATATGGAATGTGGCTTGAACAAATTGTCTATAATTCAGTTGGAAATAAATTAAATGCCGCAGAAGATTATTATGATGCTGGCGTAAAATATATGGAGTTTGGTCGATATAAAGAAGCGACACAAATGCTCGAGACGGCTATTAACATGAAACCATTTTTTCCTGATGCTATCAATACATTAGGCGTCTGTTATACCAAAAAAGAAGAATTTGAAAATGCCATTGAATTTTACGAAAAAGCATTAGAACAATCTGGAGACCATGCGGGGTACTTATTAAATATTGCTATTTCACATTTTATGATGGGAAACAAAGGCGTTGCCAAACAAAAATATGATGAAGTCGTTTTAATCGATCCTGTATTTGCTGGAAAATTGGATAAGGTATTTGGTGCGGCTAAATCATCTTTATCAGGTAGTATTTCCGATGGTCCAAAACTGAGCATATCTGATGATTTGGAAGCGGAACTTGCATCTGGATCTTCCAAAGGCCTTGTAACAATTTCAAAAGCCCCAAAAGATGTAAAGCCCAAGGATATTCCTAAAATTTCCCATAAAAAACGCCGAGCACGAAGCGATAATACTGTGGGAATCACTTTTGCAAGATTAGGAAACTATTCAATGGCAATTGATTATTTTAGAAAATCAGTAGAACATGACCCACAAGAATTAGATTACAAAATAAACCTCGCTGTTGCCCTATACAATACCAACAAATACGATGAAGCATTAACATTTTATAAAGAAGTAAAAAAAGAAAAACCCGAATTAGTTACCCAATTAGATTTTATAGAAAGTATGGGCGAAATCACACCAAACTTCAAAAAATTTGACTAAATTAGGGTTGCTCTAGGAGAAAAATAAATGAAATACACGAAATATATAATACCCTTACTTGCCACAGGCTTCATTTTTGCACAAGATGAAGACGATATGGATTTAGATGCCATGTGGGATAATACTGTCTGGAATGAGATTGAAGAAGTTTCTACAAAAGAGTACGAAGTGGAAAAAGTAACCACTGTTGCCGGTGTTCGCGGTGCAGAGGCTGAAGATGAAGCATTGCATCATCTCTATTATCGTCAATCTATGAAAGGTCCAAGCGAAATTGAATTAAATAAAGCTCTTGGGAAATTGCTCAATACCTTGACTTCACTTAAAGAAAATAAACCAGGACATGAAAAAATTCCAGAAGTCACGCATTATGTTATTCAGATTTATAAAAAATTGAATAACATGCCAAAATCTAAAGAAATGGAAATGGAACTATTGGCGGCTGCACCCGATTCAAAATGGGCAAAGTATTATAAGTAATAACATACAGATTTAAAAAAAAGCTTCAATTGAAGTTTTTTTTTAAAAAATTATAAGATTCTCGTAATTCTAACAAAAATTTCTCGCCTTTCAAGTGAACCATTAATCAACAAGAGAGTCCCATAAAATACTTTTTAGATGTCATAGATAAAAAATCAATTCTTGTAGTTACTATTGCATGCGCCTTTACTTATGCTTGCATTGAATTCAATTTTGTTTTTGATATACCCACGGATCTAATTGGTATTGCCATTGTCTTTCCAATCGTTTTTTCTATTAATGCGGCTTATGTCCGCAGAGAAAAAGCGCTGACCCATTTTTCGGAGATTAAAGGCAGTGCCTTAGCTATTCGGATGGCTCATTTACATTGGGCTAAACTTAATACATCTTCTAAGGTGATAGATTTAGATAAAATATATACGTCTTTTTTTGAAAAACTATCAGCCTATTTAAAAGCAGCTTCACCGTCCCGTGTAGCCTATCATGAAATTATTTCACATTTTAGAGATATCTCACTTTGTCATGAATCATTAAGATCTGAAGGATTATCCACAAGTGAAACATCTAGATTAAATCAATATTTACGTATTATGATAGTTCATTTTGAAAATATTATAAATATAAAAAATTACAGAACACCTAATTCGCTCCGGGCATATTCAAAAGTCTTTTTAAACGCATTCCCGGTCTTATTTGCCCCTTTTTTTGCTTTTGTTGCGAGTACAAGTTCACCATTATTTGGGTTTGCTCTCGCTATCATGTATGGATTAGTTTTAACATCTTTAGATAATATTCAAGATGATCTAGAAGATCCATTTGACGGAATAGGGAGTGATGATATTTCGTTAGATTTTCCTGATATGCTTTCACCAGATCTTATTCAGAGTGAAAAAAAATGATAATCTAGTAAATTCAATAATAATTTCTGAAATACAACCAAATGGTATTGTAGTTGTGTAAAAATAATTCAAACATTACCTTGTACAAGGCTGAACATTTATAAACCGACCTGCCATGATTAGCAATATTTCAAAAGTGTAATACAAGCTATGCACGAAAAAAAGGGCTTTATAAAAAAACCCTTTTTCTTATCTCTAAACTTCAATTTAAAAAGATGGTATTATTTCAGCAGAATCATCTTTTTCACATCTCGGTACTCATTGGCTGTAATTGTGTAAATATACACACCGGCTGAAACGGGCGCACCCATTGCATTGGTGGCATTCCATAAAGTAGAATGATAACCCGCATTCACCTGCTTATTCACGAGAGATCGCACTTCACGGCCCATCAAATCATAGATGGTTATGGACACGGTTGCATCCGTTGGTAATGCATACTGGATCTGTGTACTCGGGTTAAACGGATTCGGATAATTTTGCTGTAACGCAAATTCCATTGGGATTGTTAAACCATCCTCAATCGCCAGCGTAATGGTTACAACATTGGATGGATCACTTTCATTCCCATTCAAATCCACAGCCGTTACCCAGTATTCTAGATAACTATTCGCTACATTATCCACAAAAAAGGTGTCCGAAGTAGTAAACTCAATTGCGGGATCTTCCGAATCAAGATCTAATCGATAAACTTTGTGATACCCAAAATCCTCATCTAAAGGTTGATCCCAAACTAGGAGTATTCCATCATCCTGATTAAAGGCTTGAACGCCGCCNGGCGCTCCGGGATGAAGATTATCTATGGAATAACCGGTTACCGGTTCAGAATCGTAGAAAACCATTGGATCATCGGTATGGGCAGTTACGCGGAATGTACTGTAGTAAATACCCATATCAGTTGAATCGCCCAAGGTTGGAACGACGGCGCTGTAAGCCTCCATCCCATGCCAAGGTACAACTTCAACAAAATCCCAAAGTGGCATGGGTACTTCATTCACTTGTCGCCAAATGGAATAGAATGGGAAATAGTCCCACTCTCCAGGCGTGCCCGGATTCCAAACTAGGCGCATTTGCCGGCCCTGATCATTGGGAACGTCTCCCGCAAACTCAATATGAGGCGGATTCACAAACCCTTCTTCAAATAGGTGAATATCAAAGCTCACCATGTTATTCTCTATTTGGATCGCATTGGGCATAAAGACATCTTGATAGCCATCTGCATCTGCGAATAGGTGATAAGTTCCATTCACAAGAGGCACTTCCTGAAAACCCGGTTCATTCAACAATCGTAAAACCTGATAATCTTCACTCATAATGCCCAAGAAAATCATTTCCGGTTCATGGTTCCCAACTAGATTTACATTGCCAGACCATCCACCGTCGAATTGTTCGATGGCTGTAAGATTGAAATCTAACCAAAGGCTGTCGTTACCAACATAAACTGAATCATAAGCATCAACCCAATAGCCTTCCGCACCTGCGGAGATACGATAATCACCCTCTTCTAAATAGAGTTCAAAGTATCCGTTTTCATCTGTTAAGGAACCTTCAGATTCCCACTCATCATAAAGATAACTTGCATTGACGAGCGCAAACGAAATGGGATTTCCTTCATCATCNNCTACNNGCCCGGAAACCATTGTCATATCATTTTCCCAATCAAGCCAGAATTCTACATAGGAAGATTCATTGGGGTAAACTTCCACATAATCCCATTCTGTAGAATAGCCATCGGCATGGGCTTCCAATTCATAATTACCCGCCATGACTTCCATCCCAAAGTAACCATTATGATCCGTATAAGTGCTAAAATTCCATCCTTCTATCACTGCGCCCTGAATTGGATATCCATCATTATTGTAAACATGACCTTCGATTAAACCATGTTCATTATTTTCCATTTCAAAATAGAATTCAACAATTGTTTGTTCACCTGCAGGGGCATAAACCCAAACATCTTGTTCGCCATATTCTGTACTAATATAAACCACATACAGATTTGGTTCTATTGCCTCGTCAGCTTGACTCCAAATATCTAATTCAAGTTCATAGCTCATTGTGGCTGAAGAATCTTCAATATAGATATATGCACCGGGTATTGGATGGGATTCACCATTTTCATCATGTACCCAGGCCCTAATATCTAAAAAACCATAATAGGCTCTTGGGAATAAAATAAAATCATGAGATTGCTCTGTTTCCGGCTCAATATAAAGAATGCCGTCATAACGATCTGACCAATATTCTCCATTACCTCCATCACCATCATGTGCATTGGCAGACCAAACACCAGCAGGAAGTTCAATACTAAATTCACCACCATCTGCATTGGCGATAAAAATTTCAGGATGTTCTGGTGAACTAAATTCCACCAATCCATTCAATGGCCGTTCTTCTTCATCCCAAATCATTCCGGAGAAAGTGCCTGTTTCGCCGCCACCGGTTGAATCATCTTCAACTTCTACAATAAATCGAAGGGATGCGCTTTCATGCCAATCATCCCATTCGCCAGGTCCATAACCATCATCGTTAAAAACAAGGACATGTTCATTATCACCACCGTCTGGCTGGCCTTCTGCCCAATTTTCATACTCCCATTGTTCCCCATTAGACCACTCCCAATCAGGATCGTCATTGAATCCACCGGTAAAAAATGGCTCACTTGTCATATTAGTTATTACATCTATAAGAAAATTGTTTTCTTCTTCTGATGTAATGGACACAAGATAGGCCTCTTCATACTGACTTAACATATCATTAGCATCATTCCAGTTATATTCAAATTCGGATAAATAATACTCATGACCTTCAAATTCTCCGATGAAAGAATAATCATCTCCTCCGCCTCCGCTGTCCGGTTCTAGAAAAAATTCGACGACTGTCTCCTCGTTGGCAAAAATCTCCACATAACTATAGCTTGATTGAAATCCTTCAGACCAAACTTCAACATCATAAAAACCTCCCGGAAGATAAAGAATTACGTGCCCTTCTTCATCGGTATAACTATTATCAAAATTATCATAATTCGATGCCGCCACTTCAGCACCTTCAATGGGAGATCCCTCATCATCGAAGACATAAGCTATTAGCCAGCCAATATCACCACCAGTTGAATCTCCATAAAAATAAATAGCTCGTTCATAAGACATACCGGCTTCAATTTCTTCAAGGTGTAAGTACGCTTCACCATATTCTTCAGAATAACCATAAATATCGGCAAATCCTTCAGATGGATCAACCGTAATAAAATTCCAACCGTTCCAATCTCCAATGCTGAGACCTTGGGGAGATTGTGGAGATTCCAGTTCGGCATACGCTACAGTTTCCCAATTGTCCGTACCTGCCCAAATTGAAAGGAGCGCGGTTGTTTCATTGTCGCCAAGCAAAAAATCTAACTGGGAGCCGTCTTCCCCAACGTCTACCATCGTATAATCATCCCAATAGCCGTCAGCCCAAGAGCCTACCCGATAGAATCCTTGATTATCCAAATCTATGCGATAGTATCCATTCTCATCAGTCATTGTTACAAGCAATTCCTCCATCTCGACGATTACTTCGGCTCCTTCAATGGGTGCAAAGTCAGTATAGTCTCTCACGATACCTTCGACGAAGGGACCATCATTAGTGTTTTCTTCTACCAAAGAGAAAAAGACTTCAATAAAATCCCCTTCATTCACAACAACAACCATCCACTGACTCATGTATCCTTCAAAATAGGCTTCCACATGATACTCACCAAGTTCAACATCCACAGAAAAATAGCCATTTTCATCTGCTTCAAATTGAAAATTTTGACCTTCTGGATTGCTATTCCAAATGTGAAGATTTGCATGAGGGATGCTATTTTCAAACTCATCCCTTACAGTCCCGAAAATATTACCAAAATCTTCTGAATTCCCATTGTACCAATCAAAGTCGTAAGCTTCCATCCAGAATTCTTCATAATTCAAATGAAAAACATTGCCATTATATGCTACGGTTCTATTGGTCTCATTGCTAGTATTGGTGACACTAAAATTGTCCACAGCCCCATAATCGTAATTGCTTGTATGCAACCATGCCATGCCGAATTGAGTAATATCACCAGCTGGTAGCCCTCCCCCCGCAACTGCCGGGTTAGGATCCCACTGGTTCCCGTCTCTCCAGTCATAGCCACTAGGAGGTCCCGCTAAAGAGATGTACCAATTGTCGGTGTCAGCATTTACGCTCAGGTCTACTTCCCAATCCGAAACTTGGGTTTGATTCATATTTCCATGATCATCTGTCGCCATACCAAACTGATCGCTAGCATACCATACACCATCTACAATGGCTACAAATCTCGCGCCTAAATCTGTATTGGCTGCCCAATCGGCAGTAAAAACAATATTACCTCGATCAGCACCCTGAATGGTATTATCATCGGCTTCTTTGGTTATGGCGTACTTAGAAGTGGATGTACCCGTATAGTTTCGTACAAAATATCCATCCCCATCAGGCGTGTTGAATCCATCTGGTTGGACAGAAACATGAGGCCCAACATATATACCTCCATTATCCCAGCCGCCAGTTCCTTCCCAACCAGTATTGGAAAGAGATAATTGGATGTTAACACCGTCTGGGTCTACAAAATCTGCAATGCTGTGGACGTTAGGGGCGTACCCATTTTCACAGGATACGGCATAGATTTCACCTTCATCGTATTCACCGGATTGATTCCCATCAATAAACTGAAAATAATATGAATCAAATCCGAAACTCATGCCCCATTCATTAAACTCATCTTCATTTCCTATATCAAGATAATCCTCAACTTCCATCATTTCGAGATTCCCATCACATCCATCACAACCCGCACCATTTGATTCTAAAACGTCTCCAAAGGCATCATAAAGTTCACCAACACTTTCAAACTCAAATTCTGTTCCACCGTCTCTTGAATTTCTATTATTTGATCGATTATTAGCTTTAACTCTTGAGGATTGAATTTGGTGTNTTGNATGACTCTGCNTCATATTCAAATTCTTTTCTCTGCTTGCCTGAGCTTTTGCACGAATTTCATTCCGTTCTTTTTTGGCTAAGTCTCTTTTTTCTAAAAAGGTTTCTTTTTTGGCTAAGTCCCGTTTTTCTAAATAGATTTCTTTTTTAGTTTGCCTATCTTTTTTGGTTGCAATATTAATTGATTCCTTAAAAGATTTGTTTGTAGCTATTTTATTCGAATTTTCTTTAGAAGATAATTTTTCACTCGTTGGTGTCGCTTTGCTATTTGAAACATGAGTGGTTTTCATGTCCGGCTTAGGAATCCCATTCGCTCTTCGCGCTTGTTTAAATGTTTCGGCCATCCCCTTCTTCAGGGAAATATTTTTCTGAAATGCTTCAGCATCAAATTGAATTTCTTGAGAATGGGTTGATTCAGATGGGGTTGCACTTTCTTTGGGTGTATCCACTCCAAAAATCATAGAAAATGTTAAGGTAAGTAAAATAGCGATTCCACGTTGCATTGTTATCTCCTTGGCTGTTGTTTTTCTTAACTAAGTAAGTAAAGTCCAAAAATGGACGGGTAAAATGTAAGTTGTTCTTCTTGAAAAATACAACATTTTAAAAAATAGTGTGACTCAGCGCACTCTAAAAAATCGTCTTACGCAACTATGAAAAGATAAATAAAATTTAATATCAAAAAAAAAAATTCCTACATTGTCACTGTTGAGATCGAATTCAGGTATTTAAATGTCCTTATTTCAAATGGAGATAAAGATAACTCTAAACAACTTTCCACCTTAATCTCCGATCCTAAATCGTTCCATTCCATCAAATCACATTCTATTAAAGTTCCTGTCAGGCTCAACTTTCCAGAAGATTGCCTCCCATTTGTTTCAAGAATTCGAATAATTAAATAATCATCTTTTTCAGCTTTTTTCAACACAATGAGTTCTAATCCATTTCCTTCCAATTGAAGCGGAATATTTTTATTGGATTGAACCCCATTAAATAGCAGTGGTTTCTGATTCAAACAATTTGATTCTTTCATNACATCGGATCGAATCAAATCATATTTGTGGGGCAATAGAGAATANGTNAATTGGTGGTGACCCTCATCCGCAGTAGGATCGGGATTATTGGGTGAGCGCAACAAATTGAGATCCAAAATATTATCATGAATCATGTATCCGTATTTACAGTCATTCATGAGCGCCACACCATAATCATGATCCGACAGATCAGCATATTTGTGTCCCACTACTTCAAACTTGGCTTTGTCCCAACTCGTATTTCTATGTGTGTTTCGTTTTACATGGCCATATTGGATATCAAAACTTGCTTGCTCAGATTTCACATTGACCGGAAAATGAACCCGCAACATTTTGTGCTTTTCTTTCCAATTCACATGGGTATCAAAATCCAATCTTTTTGTGTGGGGAAATAGGAAAATATTTTGTTTAATTGTTGACTGCCCTATCGTAAAGGATAATTGTAATTCTTTTACAACATTACCCGTAGAGCCCNNNATTGTATCTGTGGATTCAGCAATTTCCAGCAATGCATCCCGATAAAAGAAATCAACATCCCATGCATCCCAATCGTTGGGGCGATCTNCATAAAGAGACAAAATGTTTCCTGCATTTCCNAAAACTTCTTTTTTCGCTTCCTTATCGAATGCGGAAATGACCTGACCTTTTTTATCAAATTCATATCGGATCAAATCATTTTCTAAAGTAAGTCCATGACCCTGTTCAAAATTTAATTCATCTGGCTCACCCTTCGAAAATGTCGTAAAAGACAAAGGAGCAAGTTCCACAATCGCCACCAAGTCATCCTTTGTCCTTTGGATGGAAACGGGTTCACCTTCTTCATTTAACACGGAAAAACCGTCAAAAGATTCAGGAATATTTATCATCCCTTTCCACGGATAGGACAAGGTATTGGCAACCACAAATGAATTGGTGTTCTGGTCAAATAAGGATTGTCCTGCTAAAGCAATGAGAGAATCACAATCCTGCTGAATTTCTTCATATTCTTTATGGGTATTTTGATAAACGAGATTAATACTAGAGCCGGGAATAATATCGTGGAATTGGTTAATGAGTAATTTTTTCCATANTGAATCCAACTCTTCAGATGGATAATTTTCTAAGGGTATGCATGACCACAACATTTCCACGGCACGAAGTTTCCATTCTAATTTTCGATTTTGTTTTTTCACCAATCCATGGGTCGTTAATGTGCCACGATGTAATTCTAAGTATAGTTCGCCCACCCACGTTTCCACATCTTTTTCATGTTTAGATAAGCGATTAAAAAAGTTCTTGGCCGTATCGAAGGTGACTTTCGGTGAATTTTCAAGATTAGCCATGCGACGGCCTAATTCGATATTTTCTGGTTTTGGTCCGCCGCCGCCATCTCCCACACCAAAGAGAGAAATAAATTCATCGATAAACTCTTTTTCCTTAAAATTGGTTTGGGCAGGCACCAAAAATTCAGTATCTAATTCACTATTGTAGGTATTCTCCGGTGGGAAATGTGTCAAAATTTCTGTGCCATCAATCCCACGCCAGTTAAAGGTATGATGAGGAAATTCATTAAATTGGCTCCATGACATTTTCTGAGTTAAAAAATAGTNAATGCCCGATTTTTTTAATAGCTGCGGTAACGCAGCAGAATAACCAAACACATCGGGGAGCCACAAATTATTTACATCAATTCCAAACTCATCTTGAAAGAAGTTTTTTCCATGGAGAAGTTGCCGAACCATAGATTCGCCGCTAATGAGATTACAATCAGCTTCCACCCACATGCCACCTTGCAATTCCCACTGCCCTTTTTTCACTGCATCTTTTATACGGGAATAGATTTCCGGATAATGATCTTTCATGAATTGGTAATGTTGAGGCTGAGAGGCACCAAAAATATAATCTGGATATTTTTCAATGAGATTCAACTGTGTCGTAAATGTGCGAGCACATTTCCGAATTGTTTCTCGTACTGGCCATAGCCAACCCGTATCAATATGTGCATGACCAATGGCAGACACTTTTAAATCAGATGCTGAAGCTGGCTTTTCTAACTCATATTTCAAACAATCTCTCGCAGCAAAAGTCAATTTTTGATTATCGCCAAAGGCATTCACCGCATTATTTAAGGCGCGAATAATTCGCGCGCGACGAATAGATTTTTCATCCAGTCGTTTTGCTAAGCCAAGTAAAATGCGAACATCAAGATAGAGATGCCATAATTCTTCATCAAAAAGTCCAATTCGCATTTTCTCTACTTTTGCATCAAACCAACCAAATCTATGTGGACTTTCTTTCGCAGGGTCTCCATCTGTAAAAACACCAAATAATGAATTTGCTGCTGCTTCTACCCAAAGATCAATGGCATCTCCTCCCCTACACTTTTCAAATAATTGAACACGTGTTCTGGCAAAATTTTTATCCCAAATAGACCCATTTGTAATTCCCTGGAGTGTATTCCCATTTGAATCAAATACCAATCCTTCTCCAGAAAAATCTAATTCTGCTGCTACAGATTTGCCTTCCCATTCTATAGGGATTGAGCCGGTTAAATGAAACCATGCACTGTCCCATTTTTNTCCCCAGGGCTCACCTTCCGTGATAGGTTTATATTTTAAATTAAGTCGATCAGAAAAAGGTGTTGGCTCTTTTGACCAAGCAAACTCAGCTTTAAGAATTAGGTCGTCAGAAATAAATAAAGTTTGCAATCGAGCATACCATTTCTCAATCCGTGTCAAGATAATTTGTGTTTCTTTTTTAGTCATTTTTTAATAAACATATCATAATTTATTAGCCACTAAGATCGCGAAGTTTCGCTAAAATTTTCATTATCTAAATTCCCGATTAGTCCAACAATCCAATATTTCATTAATCCATCAACAATTAACAATTCTTAAACTATCTTTCATCACCTAGAAACCCACCCATCATCGCCATGGTCCCTTTCATCAGACTTTAATCGGATCATCATTACTTTTAAATCTTTAAACCCGCCCCAAGTAAACCAAATTATCGAGATTAATGCCATCCCAATTTGAATAAAAATATAATATTTCCAAAAGGTCATCCAAGATTCATTACTCACATCATGAGATACATTATAAATTGTGCCAACAATAAAAACGAGCGTCCATGAAAAGGTCCAAATGTAATTCAAGAGGTAAATAAATTTATCAAAAGGCGTAAATTCCTTGCCCATCCCAAAAATTTTCCACCCCCGTTCCGGTTCTTTTTCAACGATTTTCAATTCATCTATATTCGCATATGCTCCTCGGTTTAACAATTTATCCATGTTGAAATGGGTCGCCCCGAATAGGGAAACAATAATGTAAGAGAATGCTGAAGCTCCCATGCCAATCCCCCAATACATTTGTCCATTTATATCACGTAAATAAAGGATTATGTTTTTAAATCCTGCTAGGGATGAAGAATCCGCGAGCCAATCTGATGAAATTTGTTTCAATATAATTCCCCCAACTGCAATGATGGCTCCCATACTTAAGGCAGTCCAAGCGGCAGCAGTTGTACCCCGTTTCCAATACAATCCACCAATAATAACGGCACCAGATCCACCGGCGAAAATCGCACCCGTAATGGCAAAAAATAGAGCGATTTTTTGGTTTTGTTGAAAAAGTAAACTGAAGAGAAAAATGAAAATTGCCACACCAAAAATTGAATATCGTAATAATTTTAAATGGGTTTCTTTCTCAAAAGGCTTATCCCGAAAAGGCATAACGACATCTTGAATAAATATACTTCCCCACGAGTGAAGATATGTGTCATGGGTGCTGATAAATGCTGCAAACATGACAGCGGCAAATGCTCCCATGAGTCCCATTGGCAATATATTTGACAAAACCATAGGACCCCTAAGTTGCGATTTTAAGGTATCCGAATCCAATCCGTCTAAAGCTGCATTTACCGAAGTTGCAATCCCATGATAATCCGGATGATTCATTAAAACATAAATGACTACTGGCACAAATAAAAAGAAAAGGCCCTGTGGCAATCCGCGAAACCCTGCCAACACGCCACCCATTTTTGCTTCATGGGCACTTTTCGCAGAGGCATTATAGGCTTGGGTTCCTTGCCAACTCATGGTCCCATACATCACACCAATGATTCCAATGAGGAAATACCAAAAATTAAAATCCTCCACATGACTTGTTTTAAATGGATTAATCCTCGACGAATTTTCATATTTGATATTAATATTTTCTATTTTCTCAGATTGTTCGGGTTGGGTTAATTCAAGAAAAGACTTTTCCGATTGAAGATTTACAATTTCTTCCTGTGCCAGTTTCAACGGCGTTTGTTCCAATGCTTCCGTTACTTGCTCCCAACCTACTGAAAAGAATAAATAAAATATCATGATTACAAAAATAATATTTACAAAAACACCCTGAAAAAAATCTGCAATTATGACCGCAATTTGCCCACCTGTATAAACAAAATAAAGGGATATACTCAGAAGAAGAATCATCAATAAAGGAAAGGTAGATATGCCAAAAATTGCATCCGGCAATCCACAAAAATAAATAAAGAATCGGGCACCAACTGCCGGGAAAATTCCAAAATTAATAATACCTGAAACAAATGCGACTATACCGGTAAAAATCCTGAACTTCCGACTATATCTCATTTCAAAAAATTGGGGAAGCGTTAAACAACGCGTGGATCGAAACCGATAAATCACCCATCCTGAAACTGTAATGAATAATATAATGAGTGCCGAACTAAATCCCCACCATGAGAAAGCAAACCCTGAAACAAATCCCATTTCTAAATGGTATACAATTGTGATAGCGCCCAGTCCTGCAATTCCACTGGATATGGACATGACATATCGTCCGGCGGTTCGACCCGCTGCCAAGAAATCACTGACACTTTTCATGAGCCCTTTCGTAAAGGAAACAGAATAAAACATTCCACCCATCACGATGAAAACTATGGCCCAATCAATAAAGGTTAAATTCATTTTATTTCCATAGACCCTTCTCCCCTGTAATAGGGGAAAATAGAAAAGGGGTCAAAAAAATAAAAAAGCAAATACCAATATTCATTCCACCCACACTTTTCCATCTTTTCGGATGAATATCTTTTGTTCCTTCAATTCAATAAACGCTTCCCAACCCGAGGGTGTTAATGCTAAAACTGGTGGCCAAGGAATATTCGCAACAGGCTTTTCCATCAATTCCAACTCTTTTAAGGATGCGGTAAACCGTTCATGCTTATTATAATAGGACCGTTCACGATAATAGACTTGCCGGAGTGACCATTTGAGTTGATCCAAATTACTGGAGATGAATTCAACCGAACTTTCTGTCGCAACCGTTTCTGTGAACTGAACCAAGCCCCACATTTCGGGATAATGCATATTGATAATTCCCTGTGGCGACCAAACCCAATTAAATGCTGGGGAATCTGTTTTCACATATTGATCTTCCAAAATATCCACTTCCCATTGAACTCGGGAGAAATTCACTTTCCATTGTTCGCCTTCTTTCGGGTGAAAATTGGGCGCACATTCTTCCAATGCTTTCCAAGGAATGGCAATCTCAAGACTCCAGCCCAAATCCCGATCGTTGGGGTTATTGATGGATCCATCCAAATTGACTTCTGAGATTAAACCGGGAATGTCCCAAGAATCCACGGCAACTTTTCGTTGATCACGATACGGTTTTAATAACAATAAATCCCATTCTGTTTCAAAAGCATTCACTTCCAATTCATAATAATTGTGTGTATCTCCGTCTGGATCCAAAAATATTTCAAAATCATTATCTCTAAAAATAACAGCATCNCTCTCAGTAAGTGTTGCCCAAATGTGGGGTTCTTCCATTTGCACNCCGAAATAAAAATAAGTGTCATCCCAGAGCATTTTCACCTTTGTATCAAAAAAAGGAAGCGGTTTCAGATTACCTTCAATATCCACAAATGAATCAGTCCATTCAGTTTTTTCCCAAATTGGCTCATCCATTTTTCCATCAACCATAATTATTGAATCTGTTTTGTAACATAAATAAGTTTTAGGATTGTACTCAATTTTCGGGATAGGGAATCCTTGAGAAAATAAATAAGATATAAAAAATAATATATTAAGCGTAACACGCATCAATCAATTCCTGTATCGTAGAAGTAGCCAAGCCAATATGTGTATCCGCAGCGCCATAATACAATTTTACTTCGCTANCTAATTTTGCATTTCCATGTTCATCAATTGAATCTACAATCATTCCAGTNGGAAAAACCACATTGGGGACTTGCCCCACCANTTCCCAAATCTCTCTTGGTTCTAAAATATTATAACGACCACGAGCAATAACCTTCCATGGCTTCTCTAGGTCTAATAAAACAACACCAACTTGATAAATAGGTTGATAATGCATAGCAATGCCATGATAAACCAAGAGCCAGCCCTTTTCAGTTTTAACTGGGGGCGGTCCTGCACCAATATGCTCATCCCAATAATGCAGTCGTCCTTCCATGACCATTTTTTTTGATTCCCAACTTAGCAAATCATCCGATTCCGAATACCAAATTTGACTCCCCGTCGTAACACCACTTTCCACTTCTTTTTTATTTGGACGATCAAAGCGAGCAAATTTCCCGTTTATCATTTCTGGAAAAAGAACACCATTTCGAATATCTTCATTTCCTGTAAACCCCAGAAAATCCAAATAAGAAAAATCTGAAGTTTGGAAAAGCCCCAATAAACATTTTCCAACAACATCTACTGCAGCCATGACAAGATAAGTGTTATTTAATTTTGTAATCCGTGGATCATAAATATGAAAAATGGTCTCGCTTGTATTATCCGTTCCATTAATTGGGATTGGCTCGTTTTCTATTTCAAATTGAAATCCATCTATACTTGTTGCTTTTACAAGGCGTGTTTCACGTCCTCTATTTTGGACACGAATTATAAGTAATATTTTATCATTGAATTGGATGCCACCGGGATTAAAAACAGAAGAAACATCTATCATTTCCGGATGAGAAGAAACAATATCTTTGGGGGAAATAATTGGGTTATTTGGATGTCGTTTAAACATGATAAAAGCTACGAGTTTTAGAGAGAATTGTTAAGAATCAATTGATACGATTATACTTTTTCATGATCTGAATGAGTCGATCATGAGGTAAAGCCCAAACTTTATTATCATTGATTCCTTCCAGATCTTCTGCAGCACAAAGGGCATTTATGATGGCTTCTTCTACGGCTTGAACTGTTGCTTCAAAAAGTGGAGAAATCATCCAGTTTGGTAACATGTCAACATCTACTTTTTTATCGGCAAAAGCCACATTGGGATTTGCTGTAGAAAATGTGAGTGTAGTTAACAATGATTAATAATTTGAAACAATTCGATAATCAAGAATGTCAGGACTTTTCATCAGTAATTCCAATAGCACTTTTGTTGCGCCAGTGGGAATCCGTTTTCCTTGTTCCCATTGTTTAACAGATGACGAACTTACATTCAATAATTTTGCGAATACGTTTTGACTTAAATGCGTTGATTCTCTAATGTGTTGTATATCTTTTGCGCTTAATTCAACNTTCNGAATTTCAATACCGAGAAGTTTCAGTTCTTTAGCTGTAAAAGAAGTTTTCTCACNACTATTTATTAAATCCTGGACAGTACTTCCAATTGCATTTTTTATTGATTCTCTCATTTATTTTTCCTCTATTTCNTTAAAGTTGCCTAATGAGATGAGTCTTTCATACTCATTATTTTCTATTGCCAATAAATCTTTTGCTAACTTTTTAAAATATTTCAATTCATTTTTATCCAGGTTATCTTTTTTATTTTTTGAAAACCCATAAACAAATATTGCCTTTTCATTTTCTTTGTAAACAAGAAATGTTCTAAATCCACCTCGTTTACCTTTTTCTTTCTTGGGTGTGCGAGTTTTGAAAAGACCACTACCTAAATTATTTGTCCCTAACTGATTTGAGACATTTTCAATGGTTTCTAATAACAATCAATCAGTAACAGTTTGTTTCATTGCCCATTTATTAAACCATTTAGTTTTCAATTTTAGCACAATGCAATATACCACATTGTGTTACATCTAATCCAGAAGGAATTATATAAGTTCATGACCTTGATGTTATGTTGGCAATTTTATATTCAACAACTCAATTAGTAACCATGAAGAATCTTTACTATCCAATAATTTTAATTACTTTCAGTCATGATTAGTGAAAAATGGTTATAATCCAATTATTTGCATACAGCATAATCAAAGGACAATATTGAAATACACTCCACAATGACTCATAATAACTTAGACTATTTACTCGAGTATCAAATATAATTGGGTTAAATCAGTATTGCCGAATAAGGGACTCCCCGATATACTTCGCTAACGGAATAAACTTCTCGTCCCACTACGACCTAAAATAAAAAAAGCCCCATCGCCAAAAGGCGAAAGGGCATTTTTGCTCCACGGAACGTTTGATAACACGAACTATTTTACATTCCCCGTAAATGCCTATAGACACGGCAGAAACCTAATATTAGAAGATGAATATTTTGCCATTTTAAGATCGAAAAAGAAGCAAAAAATGGAAACCGAAGAAGAGAGAAAGCTACGATTCCTTCATTTGCTTAACAAACATAACTTTACTAGAGCTAATCTTGCCCGGCATTTAGGTTGCAGCCGCGCTTGGGTGACTAAGGTTTTGGGGTAACCGATTTCTTTGTAGGGAGAGACAGTCAAACAAAACTTCATAAAAGACATATACCTATAGCACCTCAAAATATTCGAAAAAACAAAAAGTTTTAACAAGCATCTATCTTTTTNTATTAGTTATTATACAAGATATTTTCACCCATATTGAAAATTTNAAAAAGTTACTATTTCTCGATTCACTGTAACGTCAGATTGAGCGTGGTTGAAAAATCGAACTATTCTATTATCAAAAATCTGCAAATTTTGTCTATTTTTAGCAATTACGCTGTAAGTCTCTTATTTATGAGACTTACAATACGAACCCAGAGTATTTTACATAAATCAGAGAATCAGAGACTTTTCCCACATTTGTTCGATTTAACGTAATAATCGACCTGACGACACAGTAAAAACAAAAAATGTAAAAAGGATATCTGTTTTGATCTGTCGCTGTATCTATCGCTATATAAATAGATACAGCTCATTTTTATAAGGTAGATTTCTTAAACCGAAAAGCTCGCTGTTTAAGACAAGTGGTACTGCCAGCGTTATAGTGGGTCGAGTTCGGCCTCTTGCATCTTTGTTTTACGCCCTTTCCGCAGGTCAAAACATAACGGGATTTATGGCATATTGTAAAATATCTAAACCATTTATTTGGGGTTTTTGTTATTTCTGTGTCGTTGGATGGAGCGTTTTTTGGAGATCGAGTTTTATAACAATTGAAGTGTTATTTAATATGGTATATGCTGTATTTTAATTCCTGAATGGATTGCGTATTTTTGAAATGGAAATGCGACAGTCTCTATTGCTTATATATTAAATTTATCTCCGATAACTCCTGGCCTACTTGGTGAATCCCTGTTAATATTTTTTCTGTTTGTTTTATTGATGGTTTTTTATGTCCACGAACATACTGAGATAATAAAGTAGGGTTCATTCCAATCTTCTCGGCAAGATATTTAGCATTTAGTAATTTGTAGTATTTAAAAAACTGCTCAAAATCAATTTCAAATTTTAAATTGTCATGTGATACGCTTTTTTCGTCAAAATATAATTGTACAGACTCGTAAGCATTATCTATAAGTTCAAGAACTGTCTTTCCTGTTGTATAGATTGGATGTTTATCTCCGTAAGCAGAAAATCCAGTATCGGTTTTTTCAACAATAATTTTTATTTTTTCTTTTAGTTTTTTCATTGGATGCCAGCCTGTTTTTTTATTTTCTTTTCTAAGCCCTTACCCACTTCTTGACTACCATGATTCGGGAAAATTAGCATACCCTTTATTGAATCATGTTTCATTTTGACGTGGGAACCTTTTTGAGAAACAGGATACCATCCCGCTTTTTTTATTAATCGGAATAATTCTGAACACTTCAATTGATGGTTCTACTGGTTATTCTCACGCGATAAAGTAAATAATAATATACTTCAATGAAAGAAATAATAGAATAATTCTCAAATATGTTATCTATCAAAACAATTATTTCGCTTTAATAGTAAAAAGGGACAAGTCCTGGATACAACGGTCAAGGTTGATTTTCAAGTCGGTATCCCGAATCGCATTAGACAAGATAAGCAATCTATCTTGCCCAGTATTACCCGGTTTATGGCCTTATCTTTAAAATATAACGATCTACTCGACAATGGGTATTCTATTCGAAACATCGCCGATTTTGAAGGTGTGGATAAATCATATATTCTCCGTATCGTGAAATTGATATTTCTCTCACCCAAGATTCAAGAGAAGATTCTGCTTCTCCCCCGGTCTAGTAAATACCGGTCTTATATGTCAGCCAAGAAATTGCTTAAGCTGGCGGAGATTTTGGGGTTTGGGGAGCAGGAAGGGGTGTTTTATGGAATATGAAAGTAAAACAAAAAAGGGACAGCCTTACTGTCCCTTTTTCAAATTAAATATTTATTGAATTTTATTTCAATAAGACCATCTTTTTAGTTTGCCTGAACTCGCCAGCCTGGATCATATAGATGTACATTCCAGCAGATACCGGCTCACCAAGGTTGTTGGTGGCCTATAGGGGTGTGTCATTAAAAAGTGTGTCCCATTTTAGGTAATAGATGATTAAATATGATAAGGTATGAAACAAAAAGCCCCATCTTTCAATGGGGTTTTTCGATGCTCCGGAGGAGGCCCGCCTACGTTTTACTACGGCGGGCAGGGACTTCCCGATATGCTTCGCTATCGGGATAAACTTCTCGTCCCACTACGACCTAAAATAAAAAAAGCCCCATCGCCAAAAGGCGAAAGGGCATTTTTGCTCCGGAGGAGGGACTCGAACCCCCGACAAAGTGATTAACAGTCACCTGCTCTACCAACTGAGCTACTCCGGATCATTATTTACTCCGAAAAACTGCGGAATAATTAAATACTATTTAAAAAAAGCTGGCAAATTTAGATAGAAATAATCCGGAGTCAAAGTTACAATTCCTTCTCAGCAATCAATTTTCTCTTTTTATCAAAGAGACCACTTTCAACCTGAAATTGAGTGATATAAACAACTCCATCTTCTTTATGAGGTTCTCCATAAACAGAATGGACTGATTTCAATCCACCCAACCATTTTCTTTCGTCAGCAAGGTATACAAGGTCACCAACATCTGCGCCCATGGTTTCCATATCCCCAATGGAAAACCTAACTTCACCTTCTTCACAATCTTTAACTATCCATTTGGCTAAGAGAGATTCACCGGGACGATCATTAGGTGCAGAACCTTTAAAGAATTCACGAGCTTTATCTAAAGACCAAACTGTAAGACCTTCCATCTTTTCCTCGGATGGCGGTGTTGTTAAAAGACCAACAATAACTCCGGATCCTGCACACACCAATGTATTATACAATGCACGTATATAAGTGTAAGGCCGCTCCGGATTAAACTCTATACCATGGTCAAATGGTGAAATAAATATTTGAGGGTATTTGTTTCCAATCCACATCAAGATTGCACCACCCAAAAATGTAGCAAATGCAGCGGGTGTAGAATATCGTTTCCAAAATATCCCTAAGAATATGGCAACAACAAGTGGTGGGGTCATTGTGCTGTGAAAGAATCCATGCGCTTCATATAATGTTGGGAAATTTTCAAAAAATATTGTGCTCAATGCTCCCACGGCAGTTGCCCCCGCAGAAACGATCATAGCCACTTTCAAATAATGTTTATCATCTTTATCCTTTACAATAGGTCGATAAATATCATTAATTACTACAGCTGCGACAGCATTGATCAATGTGTCCACAGTTGACATTAATGCAGCTGCAACAGCTGCAATTACGAATGCGAAAAGGACTTCACTTCCGGTAATTAAATAAGCAACTTGTGTAAATACATGATCCAATTGCGTTGTGGCATTCCATGATTCTGGAGTCACAATACTAATGGCCTTCCCAATCCAACCAGCGTTTGAGACAACAATTGTACAAATAGGTAAGAGAATAAGTACATTAAATGCGGCTGCTTTTCGACCTTCATGGACAGATTTACAGGCCATAAACCGCATGATGAGCCCCTGATTCATAAATAGAAACCCAACGGATCCTGCCACGCCATCCTGCCAAAATATTCCAACAAAATTAAAATTTGAAGGTTGATTAAAATTTGCTAAAGGTAATTTGAATTCCGGAGAAAGTGCATTCCAGAAAATATCAAAACCACCCACATAATTTATTCCTAGTATAAAAACCAAAATCCCGGCAAAGATCAATATAAACCCTTGTAAAAGGTCTGTGAAAATCACAGCAGTCTGACCACCGAATGTTATATAAATCCCGGAAATGATTGCTACAATAAATATGATCATATAAAGATCAATTCCCAAAAGTGGTTCTAATGTTTTTCCCATGGTGAGAAAACCAATAGCGATATACCCAATCATATAACCCAATATTGCAATTGTTGCCAAAATACGAACGCCCGGGTTAAACCGCCTTTCAAAATAATCTGGAATCGACCGAATCTTGGTGTAATAAACAATCGGCAACCAGCCGAAAAGAAATAGCGGCATAAAGAACCAATCATTCATATAGGTCATGGTTGATGAAAAACCATGCTCATAGGCTTTTGCCGAATATTTTAAAAAGCTATGGCTTCCGACACCTGTTGCAACAATAGACATGGTAATTAACCACCATGAAAATCTGCGACCACTAAAAAAGAAATCTTGAGTTGTTTTATTATATCGGGCAAAAAACGAACCAAACCCCAAAACGACAGCAAAATAACCAAAAATAATTACCCAAAAAGAAGCTGATGTTTGAATAGCGCTATCCATTATCAAACTCCTTTAGGTTTTTTAAACAATGTGAAAATCAAATTGGCTGTCATTGCTATCATAATCAAACCGATTAATGCCGCAAACATCGTTTCACCTATGGCTGCGAATGTAAACAATCCATGAATTCCCATATAATAAAAAAAGCCAAAAATAAGAATTTTATACCATTCTTTATGTCTGACTATCTCAAGCTTCAACGATCTTGATCGGAAGATGATAAACATCCCGATTAAGAAAATTCCTCCACCTACCCCATATAAATAAATATAAGGTATCCAAGTTCGACTAAAATCAAGCATGTATTTTATCCTTTAATAAATCAAAGTGAGGTTTAAGATTATCCCAAGTTTCCTTTAATCCTTCAACCATCACTTTTGTGTGCCCAATTAAGGGCATGAAATTAGTATCTCCACTCCACCTTGGCACAATATGATAATGTAGATGTTCTTCTATACCTGCCCCACCGGCTTTTCCAATATTTACACCAAAATTAAAACCTTCAGCTTTCATTGTTTTTTTCATTATTGACATAGACTTATTAGCAAGAGTCATGATTTCCAAATTGCAAGAATCGGATAAATTATTAGTTTCATTTGTGTGGCAATAGGGCGATATCATCAAATGACCATTTGTGTAGGGGTAAAGATTCATTAAAATAAAAGATTCCTTTCCGCGGAATAAAACAAGATTATCTCTATCATTTTNAGATTCAGTTTTCAAACAAAAAATACAGCCGTCTTCTTTAGGTGATTGGATATAATCCATGCGCCAAGGTGCCCAGAGCCTTTTCATGGAATTCGGATAATGGTTAATAGAAAATGTGCCATGCGTGAATTTACTTTTTACTAGAATTAAGTTTTATTGCAAAGAATATTTTTTGTACTAATGATTCATTTAACAAATTCCTATCTCCCATCATCGCACTGAGCCAGGTCAAAGTGTCACATCTCATATCAACCTTCTCCATTTGTTGAGTTCCGTTCTTTCACCACTCGTTTTTCTTGTTCTTTTGGCATTTTTTCATAATGACTAAAAGATTCAGCATGAATTCCGCGCCCGCCTGTCAAAGATCGAACGGTCGTAGCGTAATGATATAGTTCTGCCTGTGGGACCTGTGCTTTTATCACCTGAAATTTTCCATCTGCATCCATACCCATAATTTTTCCACGCTTACCCGAAATATCACCCATGATATCTCCCATAAATTCCTCGGGGACTGTTACTTCAATATCAAGAATGGGTTCTAACAAACAAGGTTGTGCACTCATAAATGCTTCTCGAAATGCGTGCTTCCCTGCGGTCTGAAATGCAATATCTTTTGAGTCCACAGGGTGCATTTTCCCATCGTAAAAATCTATTTTCAAATCAACCACTTTGCAGCCTGCAAGGATTCCGTCCGAACAAGCAGTTTTTACGCCCTTTTCAACCGAAACAACAAAAACCCTATCTACATTTTGTCCAACTAAAGAATGGGTGAAATTTATACCGTCTCCTCGTTGCGTAGGTTCTATTTTCATCCAAACTTCTGCAAATTGCCCAGCGCCACCCGATTGCTTTTTATACCTGTATTTTGCGGCACCATTTCTCAAGATTGTTTCACGATAAGGTACTTTTGGTTTCTCCAATTCAATATCAATTCCAAAACGACGTTTCAACCTTTCCGTCGTCACTGTTAAATGGAGTTCACCTTGGCCGGAAATAATAGTTTGTTTTACCTCACTATCTACTCGATAGATAAATGTGGGATCTTCTTCATGAAGAGTTGCAAGTCCAATAGCAAGTTTCTCTTCATCTCCCTTGGCTGTAGGAACAATGGCTGCATGGATATTTGGATTGGGAAGATTCATAGAAGGCAACTTAACACGTTTCCCTGAACAAAGTGTATTCCCCATATGTGTATTTTTTAGTTTAACTACACTGGCTATATCTCCGGCATATAACGCATCAACTTGTGTTTTATTTTTTCCGTTTAAAATGAACATTTGCCCAATCCGCTCATGGGTATTACGGTCCGTATTATAAAAATCATTCCCTGTTTTCACCATTCCAGAATAAACCCGAAATAAGGATAATTCTCCAGAATGGGCTTCAGCCATTGTTTTAAATATTTGAAGGACCGAATCATTTCCATCTAACAAAATTTGAACTTCATTTCCTTGCTCATCATGAGCTGTTACCGATTTACGATCGTCTGGTGATGAACCATATTTACTGATAAAATCACAGACGCGTGCAACTCCAATATTGCTTGTGGCAGATGTACAAAATAAAGGAACAAATGTTTGATTTTGAATTGCTTCATGAATTCCACTTCTCATTTCTTCTTCTGATAAACTACCCTCTTCAAAGAATTTTTCAAGAAGTGAATCATCTGACTCAGCAACATATTCGATTAATTCTTGATGAAGTGCTTTTGCTTTTTCTATTAATTCATCTGGTAACTCACCCTCTGTCATTTTCCCAGAACCATCCGTCTGATATGTAATTAATTCTGTTCGCAAAACATCCACATTCTGATTGTAATTAAGACCCGCATTTACAGGGAACATCATGGGGAAAACGTTATTCCCAAATCGCCGTCTTGCTTGAGCTAATATTTCATCAAACCGTGTATGTTCCCGGTCTAATCCATTTACAACCAATATTTTAGGAATCCCCAATTTCGTAGCCTGATTCCACATAGTTTCCGTGCCAACCTCAACGCCATTAACAGCATGGATTGTTATTAAAGCAAGGTCAACCACACTCAAAGCACCGGTTGCTTCCCCAATAAAATCAGAATAACCTGGCGTATCAATTAAATTAAATTTTTTCTCCATCCATTCCATGTGGAGCGGGGTAGCATGGATCGATATTTGACGAGCCTTTTCGCCCGGATGATAATCTGATGTTGTAGAACCATCTTCTATAGTTCCAAGGCGGTTTATTTCGCCACCCAACTTTAACATTGCTTCTGATAAACACGTTTTGCCAGAATCTCCATGCCCAACAATTGAAAAATTTCTAATATCTGAAGATTGATACTGTTTCATTAATCTGCCTCGTTAAGGTCATATATTGTTAAATGGAAAAGGGTTGGAGTGTAACAAATCACAGAGACTAAAATCAAGAAATTTAAAGCAATAAAGATCGTGTATCTTCAATGTATGCCCTCAATGCGGGAATCATGTAAATATCGTCTAAATTATATTCCAAAAAGCTTGTAGCTAAAACTTTTAATCTGTGTTCTATGGGTTTCAGTTTATTGACTACAATGACTGTTTCATCTTTAACAATACAATATCCACCAGAAAAATTCCCTTTCCCATTTATTATTTTTACACCCAACCGTTCGCCTAATGCTTCAAATTCTGAATAAAGTTTTTCGTTTTTAATCACGTTAAATCTTGCTGACCATTTGTTTTAAGAAACTCAACCATAGCTTTTACATCTTCAACTTTATCTTTAGAGACAACTAAGATTGCATCATTGGTATTCACAACCACAAGATTACTGGCGCCAATAATCGCTGTGAATTTTCCATTGGATTGAATTAAATTATTATTTCCATCAATAATTTTTCCATTACCTCTGATAATATTACCCTCAGAGTTAGCATTAAACACATCATACAATGCACTCCAAGAGCCCACATCATTCCATTTGAATTCGCCACTAACTACATAAATATTCTGAGCTTTTTCAAGTAACCCATAATCAATTGATTGGGGTTCAATTTGTTGCCAAATTTCTTCAAACTTTTCACCCTTATTGAGTTTTTTCCCAATATCTTTTAATAAAAGAGTCAATTCGGGCATATAAGCTTCCATGGCATTCATAAAGGTTTTTGCCTTCCAAAAAAACATACCAGCATTCCAAACAAAATCACCGCTGGCAACAAATCGCTTGGCTAAATCTTTATGAGGCTTTTCAGCAAATGTCTTAACACGAAAAGCACCTAAATGATTTTCGTCACTTCCATCATCATACTGGATATAACCATAAGCAGTAGATGGTTCTGTAGGGCGAATACCGATTGTTACCAAATTCTCACTTTTCTTGGCAAGATAAATTGCCGTGTTAACTGACTTTTCAAATGCTCTGTGACCCACTATCAAATGATCTGCAGGGAAAATTCCCATCACAGTATCTGGTTCAGACAATTCCAGTAATGATGCAACTAATCCAATGGCAGGTGCCGTATTTTTCCCGGAAGGTTCTACAATAACATTTTCAGATTTTATACCTTTTATATTTTTTATAATAGGATCATAAAGATCCTCCCGAGTTACAATATAGATATCTTTTACTTTTTTTAATTTTGATAACCGATCCACCGTCATTTGTAGCATGGATTGTTCACCCACAATATTTAAAAGTTGTTTCGGTTTACTATGACGACTATATGGCCAAAATCGGGTTCCGCTCCCGCCGGCAAGGATTACACATTTCATTTACGGAATTTGCTCCAAATTGATTTGATTAAGTTCAAGATCCCAATTGGTTCGAATCTTTACAGTATCAGGGTATTCATAAAACCATTCTGACGGTTCATAGGGTTGGATTTTCCCATACGAATATCGACCAGTCTCATCTTTATCTTGAAAAAATAAAAGTGTATAATTTCCATCGGGTAAAAGGTTCATATCAAAAATACCATTTGAATTTACAACGGATCGAAAGGTGCTGGGTTCCTTTTCCATGGATGAGACTTCAACCCTAACATTCTCCTTATTTCCTTTCACTATAGAGCCTATAAGCCTACCGTATCCTTGGAATTCAGAAGTTTTGAACGATATGATTTTTACAGAATCTTTCAGAGATTGACCAAATATGGGTTGAATTTTATCTTTAAAAACAGATAGAGTATAAGACGTCTTTGGACGCCAATTTTCTTGTGGAAGTATCATTGCATTATTGGGAGACTTCCAAATCAATTCAAATGGAATTGGAAGAGTATCTTGATTTAATAAAAATGGACTTTGACTCTCTTCTTGATTTATCAAATTTGAAAATACGATGGATAATGGAACTATATTTTCTTCCTGAATGGGTAAAACATATTTTTTTGGTGGTGATTTAATTTCAAGAAATGTTGTATCTGTTGTGGTGTCCACTTTTACACGAATCATTCCAGAATCAATTATTGCATTTTCACCCTGAATTATCCCATTTGTCTTAAATGTAACATATTGAGTATCACCCAAATTGGGTAATGTGATATGGATTTTTTTATTATCCAATGGGTCTATAAATTGCTCTGGTTCATGAAAAGTTGAATCATCGAATAATGCTTTAATTTCCAAATCAGATAAAAAATCATTTATTTTTTCTGAAAAAGTAACCGTAGCCCAGTTCCCCGTTTTCCATGCTGCTTGAATCATTTTTATGGGACCCATTTTATTCGAAATTCGAATATTCAAATGACTTTTCTCCTTCTCATTTCCTAAGCGGATAATTGAAACCCACGGCAATCCAATCACCATTCTGTTCGAAGAAATGGGTAAGCCTGCTGAAGAATGATCCACAGCCACACATCGATAAATTCCATCGGATAAGAATCCAAATTCAAAATGACCACTATCAGAGGCATCGACCACATAATCAGGAATTCGTTGATAAAACTCGGTAGAATCCTTTTCATTCTGAATCTTCCATAAATGTACCGAAGCAGCCTTATTATAAGTTATAGATCCGGAAATTTTCCCTTCATCAATTTTATCTCCCGTGGCGAATGCCACTTGTATTCCTTGAGACATTGCCACCTTATGCTCATCTTTTAAAATTCGTCCAATTGATATAATATAGGTTTGTTTCTCATTCAGAGAGTCCGGGAATTCCACAAAAACACGGCGTCCTTTATAAACAATTTCGGGTGGGTTCTCAAAAGTTGGCAAAACTCGAATTGCTTTTTCAACTGTGTTCGCATCCATGTATTCAGAGAAAATGAGCTCAACTCGTCCACCTTCAAAATGGATAGTTCCATCAGCAGGAATTGTTTCAATAAGTTCGGGTGGCGTTTCATCTTTGGGGCCGCCGGGTGGACCCTGAATTGCAGCACAGGAATAAAGTATAAAGATTAACGTAACAACGCAACCTTCTCTTATTATTGGAAATGTTGAATTCAATTTACAATTTCTTCGTATTTCATTGTGCCTGTTTTGGCTAAGATTTACCAATGTTTAATTCCAAATTTACGGGAATCTCTTTATTAAATGTCAGTTCTGTTTTTGATATATTTAATGTAATACACCAAACTTTTACACCAGCCTTATTTGCTTCAAGCACAGCATTTGCCAATTTAGGATCCCTTTCCCACATGGGACGAAATGAGTGTGCATCCGGTCGTTGACATACAAATAATATGCCTGCACCTTTCCCCTGTTCAACCAATTTTTTCAATGCCAAGGCATGCTTCGTACCTCGTTCCGTTACAGCATCAGGAAATTGTGCAACACCATTTTCTACAAAAGTAACAGACTTCACTTCGAGATAAAATTCTAATCCATTTGGATCTTTTAATAAAAAATCGAAGCGATGCTTTCCCACAGGAATTTCAGGACGAATCAACGTATAGTCATTGAAAATCGGAATTTCATTTTTCGCTAACGCCTCCTTTACAAATTGATTTGGCAGTGCTGTCACGAGTGAAATCAATTGCCCTTTATGGTTTACCATGACTGTAGAGAATTTTGTTTTCCGTTCCGAATTTTCCGGTGCAGCACGTACTAATAGATTCGCATTTGGCAATAACAATTCTTTTAATCGACCCGGATCTGGCAAATGGCTTCTGTGAATTTCACCATTGATCTCAATCATGGTAATGAATCGGTTGGGTCGTTCCACGAATTTTGCTTTTAAAAGTGGGCCAGGGATTATCATAAAATATTCATCATAAAATACGGCGGAGTTTATTCAATTTTCCTCAATGTGTTACAAAATGTTTAAGAGTTAAAAAGTGTTCGAGTATTAATGTATTCATATGAATACTCAGAACACTACAAGCACATAAACACATTTATAAATCAGAATTATATTTGGCATAACTTTAATTTTGCCTTATTTTCTGTGTCTATATTATAACATAATAGAATTATCACATGAATATTGATCAAAAAGACAGACAGCTATTAGAAATATTACAATCCAATAGTCGAACAACCAATGCTGAATTAGCCAAACAAGTTGAACTCTCACCTTCCAGTACCTTGGAACGGGTGAAAAAACTGGAAGCTAGTGGAATTATTGAAAAATACATTACACTCTTAAATCCAAGAAAGGCTGGCTATACTTGCTTCACATTTGTTGAAGTAAAATTGGCACGACACGGTGAAACACCCGTGGAAGATTTTTTCAAATCTATCGCAAAAATGGACGAAGTTTTGGAGTGTCATCATATTACAGGCGAAGCAGATTTCCTTTTAAAGGTGGCCACTAAAGATATTCCCGCCTACGAAGAATTGATTCTACACCAACTTTCCGCTCTGCCCAATGTGCAAAATATGAAAACATCTGTGGTACTTTCTACATTTAAAAACGAAACCAAACTGGCGATATAACAATGGCACTTGTTCCTTCCTACATCCAACAACTTGCAAATTATAAACCGGGGAAACCCATTGCAGAAGCTCAGCGTGAATTGGGTATAAAAGATTTTATAAAATTAGCTTCCAACGAAAATCCATTGGGTGCCTCACCAAAAGGCTTGGCTGCTATTCAAGATTCACTTAAAAATCTTCATCGCTACCCTGATGCTACTGGCCACGAGCTCCGCACAAAATTAGCAAACCGCTTTAATATAAAAATTGAAAATGTGGTTTTGGGTGCTGGGTCTGAAGGTATTATGTCCACAATTATGCGAACTTTTTTACTCAGTGATGATGAACTTATAAGTGCCGCCAATTCATTTATCGGATTTCGTGTTTTGGCCAATGCTTCCGGCCGGCGGGTCCATTGGGTTCCCATGAAAAATTATCGTTACGATCTGGAAGCCATGGCAGACAAAATCACAGATTATACCAAAATTATTTATATCGCCAATCCGGATAATCCAATGGGGACCACCATCACCCGTCAAGAGTTTGACGAATTCTATAGACACGTTCCGGAAAGAGTTCTGATTATTTTGGATGAAGCCTATTACGAGTTTGCCCAAGATTCGCCAAACTATCCCGATTCTATGAGTTATCGTTATGACAATGTGATTACACTTCGAACGTATTCCAAAGCTTATGGCTTGGCGGGCATTCGAGTTGGATATGGCTTTGCCCATGAAAGTTTGATTGGAAATCTTTTAAAAGTGAAAGTTCCGTTTGAGCCATCTCTCTCTGCTCAAGCCGCTGGAATAGCTGCGTTAGATGATGTGGATTTTCTAACTGAAACACTAAAAATTAATCAAGAAGGCATGGCCTTTTTAAAACAAGAATTTGATGCACTTGGCATTGAACAAATCCCATCAGCTGCCAACTTTATAACCACGGTTTGGGATTCAGAAAAAACAGCATCAACAATGACACAAAACCTTTTAGAAAAAGGTGTCATTGTTCGGCAACTCACTGGCTTTGGCTGGCCGAATTCTATCCGCATTTCTGTGGGATTGGAATCAGAAAATCAAAAATGTATTGAAAGTTTAAAGGAAATATTATGAGCAATTTACCCTATGACATTAAAGGGTTTGACCATTGCGAACTTTATGTAAGCAATGCCAAACAAACCGCACACTTTTACCGCACAACTATGGGATTCCAACCCATTGCCTATCGCGGACTGGAAACAGGAAATCGAGATAGTGTTAGTTATGTCCTGAATCAGGACCGAATTAATTTGGTCATTACATCGCCGTTAGAAAAAAATACAAAAATTGGTGCCCATATTGATCGCCATGGCGATGGCATGAAAGATGTGGCCTTTACCGTTGATGATTCTGAATCCGCTTGGAAAACATCTCTGGAGCGTGGCGCAAAAAGTGCCATGGAACCCAAAGAAATCAAAGATGGGAACGGCGAAGCGGTTGTTTCTGCCATAGAAACATTCGGTGATACAATCCATACTTTTGTGGAACGGAAGAATTATAAGGGTTCTTTCCTTCCCGGATTTGAAACAAATGATTTCGGACTCAAATCTGAATCAACTGGACTTGTACATATCGATCATGTGGTTGGAAATCAGCCCGATGGCGAAATGCAATCTGTCTGTAATTTTTATGAAAATGTGTTTGGCTGGCATCGATTCTGGAGTGTGGATGATAAAGATATTAATACAGAATATTCATCCCTTCGTTCCATCGTTATGGCCAATGATAATGAAATTGTAAAAATGCCCATCAACGAACCCGCCGATGGACTTCGGAAATCTCAGATTCAAGAATATATCGATTATTATGAAACGGGCGGTGTTCAACATCTTGCTCTCTCCACAAGAGATATTATTTCTACCGTTAAAACCATGCGCGCGAATGGTGTAGATTTCCTGCCCACACCAAGGTCATATTATGATTCGTTGTCATCTTGGATTGGACCCATCGATGAAGACCTTGATACGTTGGCAGAATTGGGTATCTTGGTGGACGTAGATGAAAATGGCTATATGCTCCAGATTTTTACGCAACCTTTGCAAGATCGTCCGACATTATTTTTTGAAGTTATCCAGAGAAAAGGCTCCAACAGTTTTGGGAAAGGCAATTTTAAAGCATTATTTGAATCAATTGAACGTGAACAAGAAAAAAGAGGAAACCTGTAAATGAAATTTGTAACCTACACTCAGGATGGTGGCGATCAGCCTCGATTCGGTTTTAAAAAAGATCAATATATTGTGGATGTAATTCGGGCTGCTATTTGGGCTAAAGAATCAAAAGGAGATCCCAGTTTTCTGGAAATTCCATCCACACTAAAAATGGCATTGGAAAATTGGGATGCAAACTTTTCTAAATTGAAAGAGTTGGATGCATCCTTACCAGAAATGAATATTGAGTCCCATGCTGGTGGTGGTAAACCTATTGCTATTTTGGAAGAAAATGTGCAATTACTATCTCCCATTCCAAATCCCCAGTCCTTTCGGGACTTTTATGCTTTTGAACAACATGTTCGTGCTGCACGGAAACTCCGGGGATTAGATATGCATCCGGATTGGTTCAAGATTGCCATTTTCTATTTTTCAAATCCGGCTGCGTTATATGGACATAAAGAAGAAATTCCCTATCCTCGTGGAACAAATGAACTGGATTATGAATTAGAATTCGCTGTGATTATTGCCAACGGTGGATCCAATATAGCCCAAGAAGATGCAGACCAATATATTGCCGGATACACGGTTTGCAATGATTGGTCCGCGCGAGATTTGCAGCGGGAAGAAATGGCCATGAGTCTCGGCCCGGCAAAAGGAAAAGATTTTGCCTCCAGTTTTGGACCGTATATGGTAACACCAGATGAATTAACAGACGCTTGGGACGATAATGGTAAACTTCATCTCCGCATGACGTGCCATGTAAATGGCAAACTCATTTCCGATGGAAATACGAATGACTTGTATCATCCATTTACCAAAATGATTGAACGCGCATCCATGAATGCCAAATTACTTCCCGGTGATATTTTGGGTTCCGGAACTGTGGGTACGGGTTGCATCCTGGAACTTCGCCCGGATAATGTAGGTGGTTGGATCAAGAAAGGGGATGTTGTCCGAATGGAAGTGGAACGATTGGGCGTTTTAGAAAATAAGATTGTTTAAGAAAGATTAAAGATGAGTGTTCATAGATTACTTACCCCATCTATATCTTCCCACCCAAAGGGGAAGACTTTTGTTTCCACAAGAATGGTGGAAAAAGAATCGGGAATAAGAAATATTGAATTCATAACTTAGATCAACTTAATTAAAATAAATGATTAGGGTACAATAATGCCATTTTATCAAAAACGGGGAGCAATCCCAAACAAACGACATATCCAATTCCGGGATAATTCCGGGAATCTTTACTGGGAAGAACTCATCAGCCGGGAAGGGTTTAGTCACATGTATTCTAATGTGTACCACACTCATCCACCCACCGGCGTTGAAGCTGTAGGTGAAATGAAAAAGATCAATTTACTTACAGCAGACCAAACGCATCGTCACCATCATATCCGAACGGCTAATATGAATTCTAATGGCGATGCAATTTCATCTCGCATTCCCCTTTTCTTTAATTCGGATTTGGTTATTTCTAAAGCCCATGTAACAGAATCCATGAGCACTTTATATCGAAATGGAAACGCGGATGAAGTTTTATTTATCCATACTGGTTCCGGAACATTCAAATCCAATTTCGGAAATATGGATTTGACACCGGGAGATTATCTCGTAATTCCCCGTGGAATTATTTGGCAAATCGACGTTAAAGAATCCATACGAATTCTTATCACAGAATCTTCCGGCCCCATCGAAACCCCCACGCTTTACCGGAATAAATTTGGTCAACTTTTGGAACATTCTCCTTTTGCCGAACGGGATTTTCGGACACCCGAATTTGCCGGACCCGTGGATGATTCACCCATGGAAGTGGAAGTAAAGCTTCGTCATGGAATCCAAACTTATGGCTACCAACATCATCCATTTGATGTGGTGGGTTGGGACGGCTATTACTTCCCCTACATTTTCAATATTAACGACTTTATGCCCATTACAGGAAAAATTCACCAACCACCACCAGTCCATCAAACTTTCCAAGCCCATGGATTTGTTATTTGTTCTTTTGTACCAAGATTATTCGATTATCATGGTGAATCTGTCCCAGCGCCTTATGCCCACAGTAATGTGGACTCCGACGAGGTTATTTATTATGTGGAAGGGAATTTCATGAGCCGGAAAGACATTGATGAAGAATCAATTACCTATCATCCCATGGGATTACCTCACGGCCCCCAACCGGGAAAGATTGAAGAATCACTGGGAGCAAGAGAAACAAACGAATTGGCTGTCATGATTGATACATTCAAACCGCTAAATATGACAGAAGCAGCCTTGAAAGTGGATGATGAAGATTACCCTTATTCTTGGATTGAATCATGATATTTGACCCAAACGAAATTCCATTCCAGGAAACCCATAAATTGATGATCGGGAGTATTGTGCCCCGACCCATTGCGTTTGTGTCCACAAAGTCCAAGGACGGGAAAAATAATGTAGCGCCTTTTTCTTATTTTAATGGCGTTTGTTCCAAACCGCCCACTATCATGTTTGCGCCAGCTCGGCGTGGTTGGGATGGGCAAGAAAAGGACACTTTGATAAATATCCGCGATACAAAAGAGTTTGTGGTAAATATTGTATCTGAATCTTTTGCAGAAAAAATGGTACTATGTTCTACCGATTTTGATTCTGATGTGGATGAATTTGAAATGTCCGGAATCACGCCAATTGCCTCTCAAAAAGTGGTACCACCCAGAGTTGGAGAATCCAAGGTGAGTTTTGAATGTATATTAAATCAGATCGTAGAAATTGGTGATGGC
>JGI26242J51144_1000086_pt1 | contig 31295 bp, 24 predicted proteins | sample SaaInlV_100m_DNA_3_FD_51144 | JGI IMG/M metagenome (IMG submission 51144)
ACACTCCACGGTAATGATGATGGATTTTCAACTGGAGCTGGCAGCCCCTCCTCTAACTCCCAACTACCCTGTTCCCAGTCATACTGCTCTTTGGTAGTTGCTTCAATAGCTAGATCCATCCCCTCTAGACCAGCAAAATTCTTAGCTGCAGCAACTGCTGCTTTCTCATCAATAGTTTCATCGCTACTGTTAGCAGCAACTATACAGCCTCTCTGCGCACCTTTCTCTCGTAAAATTCTAGTTAATTTTCTAGTGTCAATACCAGCTATTGCAACACTCTTATTTCTAACAAGGTAGTCACCTAAACTCTCCTCGCTACGCCAGTTACTAGCAATTTGTGATAGATCCCTGATAACCAACCCTGCAGCCATAACCTGCGGAGACTCTTCATCCTCAAGATTAGTTCCTGTATTACCAATATGTGGATAGGTGAGGGTTACGATTTGACGCAAATATGAGGGATCGGTGAGAATCTCTTGATAGCCACTCATAGCAGTATTAAATACTACTTCGCCTACCGTTTCCCCTGCAAACCCAATAGATTCGCCATAAAAAATTGTGCCATCTTCAAGTGCCAGAACTGCAGGTGTTGCCATAAATATACTCACGCAAGAGGATATTAGAATATCCGTTATCTGTCTGCCCCAGAACAGGACAAAATCTGACGAATTTTACTCTGATTTGAGTGAAAGGTCTAGAGGGTATCTGTTATTAATCTTAATTTGTCACATAGAATAGCATTCTGACAGAGAGTTTAGCTATTTAGATTTAAAACATCCTGCATATCGAAAAGCCCTGATTGTTTATCTGTTAACCAACCAGCTGCGCGGACTGCCCCTTTTGCAAAGGTGAGGCGACTAGAGGCTTTGTGGGTAATCTCAACTCGCTCACCAATATCGGCGAAGAGGACTGTATGATCTCCAACTATATCTCCAGCGCGGATGGTCTCGAAGCCAATTGTGCCACGATCTCGTTCACCTGTATTGCCTTCACGCCCGTAAACTGCACACTCGTTAAGATCTCTACCTAACGCATCGGCAACCACCTCTCCCATCCTCAGAGCTGTTCCTGATGGAGCATCTACTTTGTGACGATGATGTGCTTCTATCACCTCAATATCCACCTCATTACCCATAACTCGTGCCGCAAGGTCTAGAAGTTTAAAACAGAGGTTCACTCCCACACTCATATTTGGGGCAAAAACAATCGCTATCTCTTTAGCTGCCTCTTCGATGATAAGCTTCTCTGCAGAGCTAAATCCTGTAGTACCGATCACCATTTTACAACCTAGCTTGCGACATATCTCAATATTGGCGAGAGTAACTGCTGGGCGAGTAAAATCTATTAACACGGAACCTTTTGATAAAGCAGCTTCAAGATTATCGTCAATTTTTACACCTACGCGTCCAACTCCAGAGAGCTCTCCAGCGTCTAGATTAAGATAGTCGCTACCACTGCGCACCACTGCTGCGACTAAGGTTGCGCTATCATCTATACCAACTGCTTCAATTAGGGAGCGCCCCATACGACCGCCAGCTCCAGTGACGATAATTTTTGAACCGTTACTACTCATAATTATTACTCTTTAATTAATCAGTTAAATCTTCAAAAAAGCTTTTAACTTTACCCATCCAAGATGAGTGCTGCGGACTATGCTTCTCTCGTTTTTCATCTAAAGAGTTACCAAACTCTCGTAGCAGATCTTTCTGTTTACTGCTCAACTTAACTGGAGTCTCTATAACTATACGACAGAGCAGATCTCCAACACTGTGGCTGCGTACAGACTTAATTCCCTTCCCTCGTAAACGAAACATTTTACTAGTCTGTGAACCAGTGGGGATTTTTAATTTAAGACACTGTGTAGCACCGAGACATGGAACATCAACCTCACCACCTAACGCTGCAGTAACAATACTCACTGGAATATCGCAATAGAGATCATCTCCATCTCGCTTAAATATCTGATGCTCTTTTACTGAAACCTCTACAAATAGATCACCAGATGGACCGCCATTCTCACCAACCTCACCCTCTCCACTAAGTCGAATTCGATCACCGTTATCAACCCCTCCTGGGATTTTAACAGAGAGCTTCTTCTCTTTTTTAACTTTACCAGAACCTCGACATATTGGGCATGGATCTTTAATCTCTTTACCAGCACCATGACAGGTTGGGCATGCCTGCTCTACAGAGAAGAATCCCTGCTGCATTCTAACTTTTCCTGCTCCACCACAAGTGTTACAGGTTACTGGTGTTGATCCCGGTTTTGCTCCTGTACCATCACATTTAGCACAGCTATCTGTTACAGGAATTTTAATCTCTTTAGTCAAGCCAGAGACAGCCTCTTCAAGAGTGAGTTTTATACGGTAGGCTAGATCGGCACCTCTATAAACTTGTGGACCACCGCGTCTGCCACCACCACCGCCAAAGATATCACTAAAGATATCTTCAAAACCACCGAATCCTCCTCCGCCAAAGCCGCCACCCTGTCCTCCGCCCATAGATGGATCAACGCCAGCATGTCCAAATTGGTCATAAGCGGCCCGTTTCTGACCATCACTCAGAATCTCATACGCCTCCTTAACCTCTTTAAACTTCTCCTCGACATCAGCACCGCCATCAGGATTGCGGTCAGGGTGAAGCTTCATCGCCTTGCGTCGATATGATTTCTTCAACTCAGCTTCGCTCGCGTTGCGATCCACCCCTAGAACTTCGTAATAATCTCTTTTTGACATATTTTTTGATCAACCTTAATAAAATCACACAAAGCCGCAGAGACGCAAAGCTTTATAAATCACTCTTTGCACCTCTGCGACTTTGTGTGAGACAAGCCGTTTATATAATAAACTTTACTTCTTATCGTCATCAACCTCTTCAAACTCGGCATCGACAACATCGTCATCATCGTTAGAGCTTGAATCTGCTTCTGCTCCAGCTGCGCCATCTTCAGGGTTTTGACTATACATGCGTTCAGACATCTTTCCTGCCGCATCTCCTAGCGCTTTAGTTTTCTCTGCAATAGCTTCTGCATCATCACCATTCATAACTCCTTCAAGGTCGGTGATTGCTGCTTCGATAGCGCTCTTCTCATCTGCCTCTACCTGGTCGCCAGCCTCTTCCATCGCTTTGCGAGTTGAGTGGATAAGTCCATCTGCCTGATTGCGTGCACCAACTAACTCTTGGAACTTCTTATCCTCTTCTGCATGCGCTTCAGCATCCGCTACCATCTTCTCTACTTCATCATCACTGAGACCACTTGATGCTTTAATTATAATTGACTGCTCTTTACCAGTTGCTTTATCTTTTGCAGAGACATTTAGAATACCGTTTGCATCAATATCGAGGCTCACCTCAATCTGAGGCGTACCACGAGGAGCTGGTGGTATATCTGTTAGATCAAAACGACCTAATGATTTATTAGCAGCAGCCTGCTCTCTCTCACCCTGCAACACATGTACTGTTACTGCACCCTGATTATCATCAGCAGTTGAGAATGTCTGTTGTGCCTTAGTTGGGATTGTAGTATTTTTCTCAATCAATTTCGTCATCACTCCGCCCATAGTCTCAATACCAAGAGATAGAGGAGTAACATCAAGTAGTAGCACATCGTTAACATCACCAGAGAGAACACCACCCTGAATCGCCGCACCCATCGCTACAGCCTCGTCTGGATTGACATCTTTGCGTGGCTCTTTACCGAAGAAAGCTTCTACTGCTTCCTGTACTTTAGGCATACGAGTCTGTCCACCAACTAGGATCACATCTTTAATATCACTAACGGAGAGACCTGAATCTTTAAGCGCTACTCGACAAGGGTCAATAGAGCGTTTTACTAAATCATCAACCAATGACTCTAGTTTAGAGCGAGTCATTTTGATATTCATATGTTTAGGACCAGACGCATCTGCTGTGATATATGGAAGATTGATATCAGTCTGTTGTGCAGATGACAACTCAATCTTAGCTTTCTCTGCAGCCTCTTTCAGACGCTGTAGTGCCATTGGATCTTTAGAGAGATCGACCGCTTGATCCTTTTTAAACTCATCAACAAGGTAGTCCATAATACGGTTATCGAAATCTTCACCGCCGAGGAAAGTATCACCATTTGTTGCCAACACCTCAAACTGATGCTCACCATCAATCTCTGCAATCTCAATAATTGAGACATCAAAAGTACCACCACCAAGGTCATATACTGCTATAACACGATCACCCTCTTTCTTATCCATACCATAAGCGAGTGCTGCCGCAGTTGGCTCATTGATAATTCGTTTAACTTCTAGACCTGCAATTTTACCAGCATCTTTAGTTGCTTGACGCTGTGAATCATTGAAGTAAGCAGGTACAGTAACCACTGCTTCAGTAACCTCTTCTCCAAGATACTCCTCTGCAGTCTTCTTCATCTTTTGTAGAACGCGGGCAGAGATCTCTGGTGCTGCCATCTTCTTACCATCAACTTCAACCCAAGCATCCCCATTATCTGCCTTCACAATAGAGTATGGAACAAGATCAATATCTTTCTGCACCACCTTATCCTCGAAGCGGCGACCTATCAAACGCTTGATAGCAAATAGTGTATTTTTAGGATTGGTAACTGCTTGGCGTTTAGCTGACTGTCCAACCAAAACCTCACCATCATCGGTATAGCCGATAACAGATGGCGTAGTACGCGCACCCTCACTATTCTCAATAACTCGCGCCTTATCCCCATCTAAAACCGAGACACAAGAGTTTGTTGTTCCCAGATCTATTCCAATAATTTTACCCATAACTATATACTCCTAAATTTTATATTACTTTAATTTTTTGATTTAACTACTTAACCCATTTTTGAGATACCCATACATTGGGGATGCTTATTTGAGTTTCAAGGCTTCCTTGATACAAACTTCAATAATCACGAACTCACAATAACTCTTGCTGGACGCAGTAGCCGCCCATTAAGATTGTACCCTTTCTGAATTACATCCATAACTGTATTTGGCTCCATATCAGGATTTGGAACCATAGTCATAGCTTCATGCTGTTCTGGATCAAATTTAACTCCTTGCGCATCTAACACTTCAACATTAAACTTATCAAATATTCCAAAAAGCTGCTTCTTAGTTAGATCCATACCCTCAATAATAGAGGATATATCTTCACTATCTTTTGCTGCATTAAGCCCTAGCTCGATACTATCCGCAACGGCTAGTAACTCTTTTGCGAACGGCTCTAAAGCAAATTTATGCGCTTTTTCCACATCTCGCGCAGTTCTATTACGCAGATTTGCCATCTCTGCTTGCACTCTAGTTAGACGATCCACAGCATCTGCCACATCAATCTGCGCCTGATCTAAATCTGTCAACTCTGGCTCATCAGAATCATCTGCATCACTGTCAATCGAATCAACTCCGTCAATAACACTCTCCAGACTTTCATCTACACTTCCAGTTTCATCCTCTACAGAATCACTATCTACTTTACCCACTACTTCTTCACTCATTATCTAAATATCCCTAATAAATTAAAATAAGATTAAAAATCAAATATTGCTGAACTATGAGGGAGCATTTACAAAATTCAACCCCGTTAACAAAATTTTTATTCTAAGATAGTTAGCTAAAAAGTAACTATTCAGGGACGATTTATGGTCAAAATACAACAAAAACCACATAACTGTGTTACAGTTGACAGTTAAAGTTCGACTACTCTACTTCACCATTAATGAGAAATATATGGATTACCAATTATGGATTACCAATTTAAAAAAATAGGGATTATCGGTAAATTTGGAGCGCCTACAGTTGGTGAGACCCTACTCTCATTAACAAAATGTCTGCTCGATAAAAAACTTGAAGTATTTATAGATAAAGATACTGCTCAGCGCCACCCAAACAATAATTTTCCTGTAGTTAGTAGAGAGGAGATGGGGACACAGTGTGACCTTGCAATTGTCGTTGGGGGAGATGGATCATTTCTAAATGCGGCTCGTTCACTTGCTCAGTATGATATCCCAATGCTTGGAGTAAATCTTGGACGACTTGGCTTTCTTACTGATATAGCTCCCAATAAAATTGACACATATATGGAAGAGGTACTCAACGGCGAATTTACTGAGGAGAGACGCTGCCTTCTAAACAGCTCAATTCTGCGAGATGGTGAACATATAATGGAGGGGCCAGCTCTTAATGATGTAGTTGTACATAAACTTGATGTTGCCCGTATGATTGAATTTGAAGTTCATATCAATGGCGAATTTGTTAATAGACAACGCGCAGATGGATTAATTGTCTCCACCCCTACAGGCTCAACCGCTTACGCTCTTTCAGGTGGCGGACCAATTCTTGCTCCAGCACTTAAGGCTGTAGTTATAGTACCAATATGTCCTCACACTTTAAGCAGTCGTCCAATCGTAGTACCAGGAAATACGGTGATTGAGATCACCTTAATGGGACCTAGTGGACACGCCCAAGTATCTCGTGATGGACAAAGTAATGAACCGCTTGTTTCAGGAGATAAAATTATTGTACAGCGTTATGATCATGGGCTACGCATGATTCACCCATCCAACTACAGCCCATTCCGAGTACTACGCCAAAAACTTGGCTGGTCTGGCTAAAGCTTTATACTGATTCTCTACAGAGTTTAAGCGATGTTAAGCAACCTCTTTATCCGTAATTTTGTACTTGTCAAAGAGAGCGAAATAACTTTTGATAGTGGCTGCACTGTTCTTACTGGAGAGACTGGCGCAGGAAAATCTATCATCTTTGATGCTCTTGGACTAGCTCTTGGAAACCGCGCTGAAAATAGACTTATACGACATGGAGAGGAGCAAGCCGAAATTGTGGCAAGCTTTACGGAATTAACCACAGAAATTACTGAGTGGTTGCAAGAGCAAGAGATCTCTTTTGATAACACTAACGGCTCGACAGAACTTATTCTGCGCAGAGTTATCCGTAGAGATGGACGCTCTCGTGCATTTATTAATGCAACCCCAACCACCATTCAATCTCTACGCGAACTCGCAAAGATGCTTATTGACATTCAAGGGCAACACGCACACCAACGCCTCTTACAGCGCAACGAACAGCTTCGTCTACTCGATAGTTACGCAGACAATAGTACTCAGTTAACTGAGATGGAGAGTAACTACACCAACTGGAATATTCTACTGCAACAGCAGAATGCCCTACGCAAAAGTGAATCTGAACGCAAAGATCGTGTAGAGCTCTTAAATTTTCAGCTGCAAGAGTTAGAACAGCTAGGGCTACGCGATGGCGAGATTGCAGAGCTAGAGGAGGAGCAGAAACTCCTCAGTGGCGGAGAACAGCTCATAGAGCATGGAGATAACGCATTCAAACTACTCAATGGAGATAGTGAAGAGCAGAGCTCAGTTCAGCAACTCTATCGTGCCGTTGCACAGCTAGAATCCCTAGAACAGATTGACCCAGAGACAAAGTCTCTGCGTGAAAATTTACTTGAGGTGACCTTGCAAGCAGAGGAGATCGGAAATGAGTTACGAGATCATATCGCCAACTATACGCTAGATCCAGAACGCCTCCAGTGGTTAAACGAGAGACTCACCACAATCTCTGATCTAGCGCGTAAACACCTCTGCAGCAGCTCTGAACTCCTACAGAGACAACGGAAGATGGAGAGTGAAAGAGGCAAACTTCAATCGACTGACCAGCAACTAGAGAAAATAGCACAAGAGATTAAGAGTGCAGAAAAGAGCTGCTATAAAGTGGCAGAAAAGTTACACAAGAGACGCAGTGCAGCTGCTATCAAACTCGAAGCTGAAGTGAGTGCAGAGATTAAAACTTTAGGTATGGAAGAGGGAGAGTTGCGCATCACTGTAAACACAGTTACAGAAAATGGTTTCCGTAGCACTGGAACTGACGAAGTTAATTTCATCGTGCGCACTAACCGAGGAGATGAATTTCATCCTCTAGCTAAATCAGCATCAGGTGGTGAACTATCACGCATTAGTCTCGCCATTCAGATCGCCTCTGCCAACCAAGGAGAGACCCCAACCCTAATCTTTGATGAAGTTGATAGTGGAGTTGGTGGTGCTATTGCCGAGATGGTAGGAGAGAAACTGCGCCGCCTTGGAGAGAAGACACAAATACTTTGTGTAACTCATCTTCCACAGGTTGCATCACAGGGACATCACCATTTTAAAATTGATAAGCAGAGTGAAGGAGATGAGACCATAAGCGCCATCACCTCACTAAACACAACTCAGAGAGTAGATGAGATTGCTCGTATGTTAGGTGGAGTATCAATCACTAAACAGAGCAGAGCACATGCTCAAGAGATGTTGGTATAATAGGAAGTATGAATATGAAAAAAATAGGATATAAAGCCTCCCCACTAATTATCGCATCGCTTGTACTAATTCAAGGATGCTCCACTACTAAAGAGTCCACTGATGGAAATATTTTAGGACGCGCCGTAGATGATATATCTATAATGCAGTTCTCAATCCCCAACTTTGAACTTCCAAAGATGCCTGGAATCTACCGTGCCGATATTGTACAAGGAAATATTGTAGAGCAAGAGATGATCGACCAGCTCAAACCTGGAATGAGTAAGCGCCAAGTCCGTTTTGTTATGGGAAGCCCTCTAATCATTGACCCATTTCACCAAGAGCGCTGGGACTACTTTTACAGCAAAAAGAGCGATGGTAAACTGCAAGATAGACAGCGTATCACTCTATTTTTCAAAGATGATAAACTGAACCGTATTGATGGTGATAAGATACCAGAGCGTTAAGCGTTAACCTTTACCCATCTTCTTACCAGCAGCAGCACGCGCCTTGCGCACCTCTTTAGGATCAGCTATCAACGGGCGATAGATCTCTACTCTATCTCGTTCTAATAGCACTCTATCTCTCTTTGCTACTTTACCAAACACCCCCATCTTCACGCTCTCCAACTCTATCTCTGGAAAACGCTCTATTACCTCAGAGGCGATAACTGCCTGCTCTGCGGTGGCACCCTCCTCCACCTCCAGCTCAATTATAATCTGCTCATCCTCCAGAGCATAAGCAACTTCCACCTTAATTTTATCTCTCACTACTCATATCTCCTATCTAATATCTACCATCATCGCTAACCATATATATCTTTTGCGCGCAGTACAAATGCATCTACCATAGATCCAGTGATCTGCTTAAACAGCGGACCAATCGCCATCTCTGCAACTCTATTAGAAAATGTAAACTCCACAAAGAGAGAAATTTTACACGCCTCCTCACTTAACTCCTCAAACTCCCAACGCCCAACTAAATGGTTAAAGGGACCATCAACTAACTCCATATCAATTGATCGAGCAGAAGTAAGCTTGTTGCGGGTCGTAAAAGATTGACGAATTCCCTTAAAGGAGATATCTACCTTAGCCACTTTTTCATCACTACCATCCCCCTCCAACACTTCACTTCCACCACACCAGGGCAGAAACTCAACATAGGATGAGACATCATCCACTAGCACAAACATCTCTGCACTGGAGTGAGGAACCAGAGCACTCTTCTGTACAACTGACATAAATTTATCACTCTCTTATAATAATATCTAAAAACTAGCTTCTATTAAAGCACCAAGATTGACCATTATACAAACTCCAGAGAGCAAGTGAGAGTATAATTACCAACATGGCTAAACCAAAAAAGAAAAAATCACATGGCGGAAAAAATATTGCCCTCAATAAAAAAGCGTTTCATGACTTTTTTGTTGAGGATCGCTATGAAGCTGGAATCTCGCTTGAGGGATGGGAAGTCAAAAGTCTGCGTGAAGGAAGGGCTCAGATAAAAGAGAGCTATGTTCTTGTTCGTGATGGCGAGGCTTTTCTTTTTGGCGCACACATCTCCCCCCTCTCCACAGCCTCAACTCACATCCACCCAGACCCAATGCGTAGCCGTAAACTACTTATGCATCGCCGTGAGCTTGACAGACTTATCGGCCTAGTCGATAGAAAAGGATACACCTTAGTTCCACTCTCAATATATTGGAAATTTGGACGAGTAAAACTTGAGGTAGGACTCGCCAAAGGCAAGCAAGATCACGATAAAAGAGCATCTCTTAAAGATCGAGACTGGAAACGAGAGCAGAGTAGAATTCTAAAAAACGCTTAGACTCACAAGACTCACAAGACTCACAATATCTCTATAGGTTTTATCTATGAAGAACGCCTGCCCATTAATATTTTTTGCTGTTCAAATAGAGGTAACTGCCGTTATAATACCGCAGTTACTTTGGGGATGACCTGGCTTCGACGTGGGTTACAAAACCTGAGGTGCATGCCGAGGATGTAGACACCTCGCTAATCATTCTGCAATATTATAGTTGCCAACGACGACAACTACGCACTAGCAGCTTAAACCCCTGTAGAGTGCCGTCTGACTGAAGCCGTGCTTATGCGTTCAGACCCAGGCGTCGACCCTCATAAGATCGTGATGAAGCATGTCTGGTGTGGATTCACTAAAACTTATCCGGACTAGCTGTTAACTTTCCCTGCCCGTCGGGTGGTTAGCCGCAAAATTAATAGACTGGGATAAGCATGTAGAGCCAAAGGCAGAGGATTTGCGGACGCGGGTTCAACTCCCGCCATCTCCACCAACAAGTGGTTTTAACCACTATCAAAAACCCCATAAACTATATAGTTTATGGGGTTTTTTATTGTTTTGATTTAATGATTAGTCACATAATGCTACCACTCATACTGATTATTATTTGACGAGCTGATGGCTTTTGGGGTAGAGAACTTAACAAGAACTTTTTATTGACATATATCAGTATAGATGATAAAGTAGGTTTTTAATTAAAGGGAGCACTAAGACGGTGCTTGTCAAGGTAGTGTACATTTATGAATAAAAAGTATTTTAATTATAGTGTTTTTTTGCTAGGGACATTATAACTCTCCACCCTTAAATTAAAAGTTAATCGCGATCACCAAGAAATTTATCCATAATAAAATACCCACCAAAAAAAACCGTTAGTCCAATTATGACGCCCCAGTTATCATACCCTCTATCCCAAAGTGAAGATGCAATAAAGTACCCTACTATAGCTGGTGACAATATGATCAACCATCCAGAGAACCATCCCAATATTCTGAAAGCAATCACAGCCGCCACAATAAACAGTAGTATTACAATAACATCCATATATTAAACTCTCCTAATACCCTCAAACGCCTCCAATTGCTCTTCTTTCATCAGCTTCAAGATTGCGTGAGTGTCCCACTTTGCCTTACTAAAACCTATAGCTTTGGTGTGACGATCTACACTATTCCAAATATCAACACTAACTCATTGAGGTCTACTCCAATTGAATTATACACAACCTGCTCTGATGCTGCACCTAAATAATTAGGGTCAGAGTGTAATTTATTTATTAAATAAACGATAAAAAAATCCATGAAATACTCTCTCTAAACATCCTCCTCCTGTTTACAGCTAACACAGCAGCTTTAGGTAACTATAGAGAGAAGCATCTACTACACTGCTAACATTACTACTTAATCATTTGATGTTAGCCCTTTGGGTTGATGTTTAGTTGGTGAAGATGAATTAGATAGATGTCATCCCTGTTAATTTCTATTAATCTACCCTGCTGCTAATTTAGCAGCCTCTTTCCATAAAAAAGATGGCAATGGGTTTTCTAATTTCCAGGTAATATTCATTGGTTGACTTCCATAATTACCTTGAAGGCCAACAACGCCAAGATTTACAAACCCCATTGCACGCCCATATTCATCATTACTCTGCTCACGCACAAATAAAATAATTGTCTTTTCTATTNTCTTATGTGACACATAAGACAAGCCCTTCCCTTTATCAGGTCGTGCACTATTTTGAGATTGCCAATGAAACAGATTTTCACTAATTGCATAATCATGATAGCGCGTAGTTGGTGAGAATCTATTATCTGATTTATTCAGCGTTACAAATAGAAGTTCCGTATTGATTTCTTTTATAAAAAGCACACCTTCGCGACTACTATATTTTTTTTCAAAGGTGTGAACACCAAAAGATGCCAGTATTTCATCTCGAGTGTATCGAGAATGTAGTTTTAGAGCAGTACCAGAAAGCCCCATATCAATTTCTTCGGTATCAATTCGTCCTATAGCAAGACTAATAACATCAATAAATTCAGTTCTCAGTATAGAATCGCTAGCAAGAAACAATAAGCTTTCTTCAATAGTTTTAAAGTTAAAGTCTTTTCCTGGTTGTTGCCAAAAATCATAATGAGTCATCATTGCCCATTGATTTTCTATAGCACTTGAAGTATCCCACTTTCCTTCAGATTTAAACAGCCTCAAAAGAAATTGTAGATACGAATAAGAGCTACATTGTAAGATACGATTTGATATACCCTTAAAAAGACTTTTTTCGATATTTTTATCTACAGTATCTTGGATTTTTTTTGCCTTGATACAAAGCCTTGTCCAGCCACCACCGCCATCAATTTTACTTTTGTAAATATCTTCTAAAGTTACTGATGGATATTGCTTTAAAAAATTTGGCAACGTTAATACTTCTGAATGCTGAGAATAATTACTGATCCAGCCAAGTAAGCGCCTTTGATTGACTAGTGCTTGTTTAATGTTTCTTAAGATAATTTCTTTTGATTGTTTTTGTAGAACAATTGAACACCCTAAAGGCAAATTAGGGAAATCATTTTCAATCTCTTCTGTTATTGAAATATGGCTTTTTCCAACCATACCTCTAAATTTAGAACTAAAATCATATTCAGGTTTAGCGTTTCCTACAAAATCCAATACAGTTAGGCAGTCTTTGGAATCTGTAAGCCTTAATCCTCGTCCTAATTGTTGCAAAAATACAGTTAAACTCTCAGTTGGTCTTAAAAAAAGAACCGTATCAATCTCTGGGATATCTACTCCCTCATTAAAAATATCCACTACAAAAAGAATATTCAACTCACCTCTAATTAATTTTTCACGCAAAATATCACGATCTTTACTATTTCTGCTTGTTAGAACTGCCGACCTTACATTCTTAATAAGGAATTTTTGTGCCATATAGTCTGCATGATCTTGGGATACGCAAAAAGCCAAACATTTAATCGCATGAATGTCTTCTAAAATACTATCCATATTCTGGAGAATGTGATTTACTCTATTATCATTTTGAGTGTAAATCTGGGTCAATTCACCTGGAATATATCTTCCTTTTTTCCAGGCCACATCACTAAGATCAACCACATCATCAATTCCGAAATATTGAAATGGGCAAAGGTACCTTCTATTAATTGCATCGGATAAACGAAGTTCAGCGGCAATAGTATGGCAAAAATCTTCCAAAATCGATTTACCATCTTGACGCTCTGGTGTTGCGGTCAACCCAAGTAGAATATCTGGGGAAAACAGACTAAGTATTGATCTATAGCTATTAGCAGAGATATGGTGTACCTCATCTATAACAATCATATCGTAAAAATCATCAGTTAAAACTAGACTTTTAATTTGTCCTTTAAGTGTTTGAACCGACACAAAAAGCTGATTAAAATGTTCTGGCTTTATGCCACCTACCCATAATTCTCCAAAAGACGCATCGCGAAGCACCGCTTGAAAAGTTTTGCGCGCTTGTTTTAGCATCTCTTCACGATGTGCCACAAACAGTAATTTAGCCCCAGGATTTTCACGATTAAACCGACGAAAATCAAATGCAGAAATCACTGTTTTTCCAGTACCGGTTGCTGCAACAATCAAATTTTTGTGACGACCATGGATCGTTCTTTCAATATGTAACTTTTCTAAAATTTGCTTTTGATAAGAATGAGGCTCTAAATCAAAAAACAATACAGGATCATTATTCTGTACGCCACGGGCATTGGCCAAAGACTTTTTTAATCTTATTTGATCTTTTTCATCGTCTGGATGATACTTTTCAAATTCATGTGACTCCCAATAAGTTTCAAAGGTAGACTTAAACTTTGTAATAATATGTGGAATTTCTTGAGTTGTTACCTTAAGATTCCATTCAAGCCCATTTGTCAAAGCAGATCTTGATATATTTGAAGATCCTATATATCCCGTATCAAAACCACTATCACGTAAAAACATGTAAGATTTTGCATGCAGTCTTTCTTGCGAAGTGTTGTAACTCATTCTCACTTCAGTATTTGGCAGTGATCCCAAAAAGTTGACAGCCTTTTGATCTGTAGCTCCCATATAAGATGTGGTAATAATTTTTAGCTTTCTACCGCTATTGGTAAACTGTTTAAGCTCATCTGCAAAAATACGCACGCCTGTCCATTTAATAAAGGACACCAGCCACCAAATCTCATCTGATGATAATATTTCACGTTTCAACTCTGACTCAAGCGACAACCCTACATTAGATCCAGTAAAAAGTTCACTTTGCGAAAGACCTGTAATTGGTGTTATTTTATTAACATATGCTTTCAAATCTGTTGCAACTGGATTTTTAGTTGAATAAAGTGCTTTTAACAATTGACCTTTGGCGTCAATAATATTTTCCGTTAGACTTTCATTATCTAAATAATCACGAAGCCAATAAATTAAGGCATTTGAAAGTTCAATCTGTTTAGATATTTTATCCTGCACCTTAAAAGATTCAAAAATAACATGCAGAATATGCTGTAAAAAGTGTGAAAGATAGAGCGCTGCATCTGCAGCCTCTAATGGTTGGCGCTCTATAAAATAACACTCACCTTCACACTCTGAGAGTTTGTCTTGTAAAAGTTGAGTTATTAACTCTTCGTATAATCCTGTTTTCATAAGAACCTTTTGCAAAACCCCAAAAACGAGGTGAATTATTAAGCCTACTAAGGTGGGCCCCAATCTCTGGACAGAAAACAGGAAAAATAAGACAATATTTTAAGCTGTTTTTGGATTGATTTTTCATCGAAAAATCAACTTTAAATATTGTAATTGTAGTGCTGTTTAAAGTCAAGCGCTTTACAATAAACTTACCTTAAATAGGTATTTATAAAATGTAATCAATCATTGTAGTTTGCACTCTGCTATCTATGTATATGTATCAGGATCATCTTAATGATCCTGATACTATCATTTATTGGAAATAAATTGTAAAAATCATAGAAAATACTAAATAAATCACACTCTGACCCTAATTATTGAGGTATAATTCTACGATTAGACTAATATTAAAGGCAGGTTTGTTTATGCAAAATAGAGACGAAACTATTTACTATCTAACAGGTAGAGGTGGAAAAATTAACGAAGGTCTTGGTCAAGGACTGCTTGATCGTGGTTATTCACTTGCGGGCAGAGAGATGCGTGGTGATTTTGATAATCTTAAATTTCAAGACCAAATAGATTTGATTATTAAGGACTTAGAAACTTATGGACAAGAAGGATCTAAAATAATTGCTGTCTCTTATGGTGCTTATTTACTACTCCATACTCTGGCAGATATTGCCCCTTGTCATAGTAAAATACTATTAATATCTCCAGTTATAGGGAGTGTGATTAATAAACAGAAGATGAAATTTTATAGTCTTCCAAGATCAGATAAAATGGCAGCATTGATTGAAAATGGTGACTATCAAAAGTTAGAAGATGTAGAGATTCATGTTGGTGAGCATGACTGGCAGAGTGAGCCTGACAAATGTATGGCTTTTGCTAAAGTGGTTGGTGGCAGTTGTAATGTTGTTCCAGATAAAGGGCATAATCTTGGTAAGCAGTATGTTAGTAGTGTATTAGATAGATGGCTATGAAGCCTCTCTGTTCTGGTGTTAGAGAACTAAATATAGCGTAACTATTCATTTCACCTCTAAAATTCACCATCTCTGTGTTACAAAATTATCATATATAAATATATACTCAAATTTTCCGCCTTGATCTGATGAATTTTAGAGGCAATCTGAACAGTTACAACTGCGACTGAATAGTTACTCGTTTTTGTTAATTACAACCACCACAACTACCACAGCGCCAATCTTCTAAATTTAGTGCTTGGTAGAGCCAACTTAGATGTTTCTCATCTAGTGGGATTTTGTATCTATCAAAAAGTTGGGCCAGCCACTCCATATTCTCTAAGATCCAGTCAGACTCTTTTAGCCCCTCAGCAAAGTCTGGATCATCTGGATAAATATAGCTATAGATGCCGTAGGTTCCAAGATCATCATCTCTCTTCTCTGCTGGTAGCTCAATAGAGAGGTCTTGGTAGCTCAGCTCCCAATGACCTAGGCAGATAGTATCTCCTTTAGATGACCATGCCGCGCTGAATGGGTTTTGCGGTACTATTTTATTTCACCCTTTCTATCATCGCGTAGGCTGAGTGATTGTGGATAGATTCAAAATTTTCCGCCTCTAAAGTGTAGGAGAGAATCCGTTCATCATGGTTGAGACGATTCGCCACATCACGCACTAAGTCTTCAACAAATTTTGGGTTGTCATAAGCTCGTTCTGTGACATACTTCTCATCAGGGCGTTTAAGAAGACCATAAAGTTCGCATGATGCTTCTTGCTCTACAATATCGATAAGATCTTCAATCCAGAGAAACCCTTCAGGTTTAGCGTTGACCGTGATATGCGATCGCTGGTTATGGGCACCGTAATCTGAAATCTCCTTTGAGCAAGGGCAGAGGCTGGTTGCAGGAACTAATACTTTAATGTTGATGGATGGTTTGCCATTGCTAATCTTTCCAATAAAAGTGATCTCATAATCGATAAGACTCTCAATTTTAGTTATTGGAGCTTGTTTGTTTACAAAGAATGGAAATGACATCTCAATATGTCCAGCTTCAGCCTCTAGAATCTCTACCATCTCACTAAGCATGGTTTTGAAGGTGTCGACGGTTATCTCAAAATCGTGTTGATTTAAGATTTTCACAAAGCGAGACATGTGAGTCCCTTTAAATTGTTGTGGTAGGCTTACATACATATTGAAAGTTGCAACAGTGTGTTGTTCTTTGCCTGTGCGATCTTTAATCACCACTGGGTGACGAATATCTTTAATTCCAACTTTGTCTATCGGAATTTGACGAGTATCTGTAATACTCTGGACATCTACCATAGAAGATTTATTGTTTTCGTCACTCATTGTGTGGTTCTCACTTAATTATAAATTTAAAAAATATCTTAACTTTCGCTATAAGAAGCGGAGGCGCGTTCGGTCTCCCAGATCGTGACCCTCTCAATCTGTGCTGTACTGTTGATTTTAGCACTATCTAGCTTTTTACCTATATCTTTAAATAGAGTTCGTGCAATATTTTCAGCAGTTGGGTTGATTCTATTAAATGGGTCAAGCTCATTTAAATAGCTATGGTCAAGTCTATCTGTAGCCTCTTTAGTTATCTGCTTTATTTTTTTAAAATCAACAGCCATTCCGAGGTCATCTAGCTCAGAAGCAACCACCTCAACCTCAACTTTCCAGTTGTGTCCATGGAGCTTCTGACAGTCCCCAGGGTAGTCTCGTAGGCTGTGAGCAGCGGCAAAGTCGCTAACGACTTGTAACTTAAATTGGTTCGGCATATTTAATCTTTAAGGTTAGTTATTAGATATCCTACTATTGTAGTCAAGAATGGAGTTTAGTATACCATCTCTATCAAGGCGGTATTGAGCTAGAAGTGCTTCTCTCTCTCCCTGCTCCACAAAATAGTTAGGTATTCCTAAAGTTAGAGTTGGTATGGTTATATTGTTTCTCTGTAAAAGCTCATTTACGGCACTTCCCGCACCACCTGAAATAACATTCTCCTCTATGGTGACTAATATTTTATGTTGTTTACTTATGCTAAGAATAAGCTCCTCATCTAGTGGAGATACAAAGCGCATATCTACTACGCTGGCATCTACCTCCTTGGCTGCGGATAGCGCACTATCTAGAAATGGTCCAAATATTAATATTGCAATTTTGGAACCATCACGGCGCACCACTCCACGACCTATCTCTATAGTATCAATATTCTTAGATAGAGTGTTGCCCTGTTCAGGAATGGAGCTTCTTGGATAGCGCACTACTGATGCTCCATTGTGTTGCAGTCCAGTGGTTAACATGCGTTGGCACTCCTCTCCACTGGATGGAGTCATAATCACTAAGTTTGGAATGATGCGCAGAAAACTGATATCAAATGCACCAGTATGGGTAGCACCATCAGCCCCAACAATGCCAGCACGATCAACTGCAAATAGGACTGGTAGATTCTGTATTGCTACATCATGAATAAGCTGATCATATCCTCGTTGCAGAAATGTAGAGTAGATAGCGACCACTGGGCGAAGCCGTTCAGTAGCAAGCCCTGCAGCTAAAGTAACTGCATGCTGTTCTGCTATTCCAACATCGATAAAGTTATCTGGGAATTTATCCGCAAACTTAACCATTCCTGAGCCATCTTTCATGGCTGGGGTGATGGCGATAAGTTTTGGTTCAATCTCAACAGCACGACAGAGCCACTCTCCAAACACTTCGGTGTAAGAAGTTGTCTTAGCAGTTGGATTGTTCTTGCGGTTAACTACTCTGCTTCCAATGCCGTGGTATTTTAGGGGGTCTGCCTCTGCAGGTGGGTAGCCACGCCCTTTTTGGGTGATAATATGAAGTAGGCGAGGTCCTTTAAGTTTGCGTAAAGTTTTTAAGGTGCGGGTTAGAGCATTTATATCATGTCCATCGACAGGTCCAACATAGTTAAATCCTAACTCTTCAAATAGAGTTCCAGGTACAACCATCCCTTTAATATGCTCCTCTGTTCGTCGTGCCAAATCCCAGGCTCCAGGAAGTTTACTTAATACTTTTCGGCTAGTCTCACGCATTTGACTATAAGTGGAGCTGGTTAGAATTCGTCCTAGATAGCGTGAGAGTCCACCTACATTCTCAGAGATAGAGCGATCATTGTCATTTAACACTACTAGCAGATCTGCATCTGACTCCCCTGCATGGTTAAGTGCCTCAAATGCCATTCCCCCAGTTAAAGCTCCATCACCAATAACAGCAATTGTCTGACGTTCGTTATGGAGCTGTTTAGATGCTATTGCCATACCAAGCGCAGCACTAATTGAGGTGCTTGAGTGACCAGTACCAAATGGGTCATACTCACTTTCTGTACGCTTAGTGAATCCGGAGATGCCGCCATGTTGGCGCAGAGTAGACATCTTATTTCGTCTTCCAGTAAGAATTTTGTGAGGATAAGATTGATGTCCTACATCCCATACTAGCTTATCCTCCGGAGTGTTATATATATAGTGAAGCGCAATAGTGAGTTCGACAACGCCCAAGCTTGAAGCGAGATGCCCTCCTGTCTGCTCTACAGATTTAATCATAAACTCTCGCAGCTCCTCCGCAACTGCGGGTAGTTGTTCTGGAGATAATTTGCGTAGTTCTGAAGGAAGTGAAACTTGCTCAAGCAGTTTAGTGTTTAGATTATTATTCATAAGTGATCCGCATCAGTGATCCCGTTTTGTAATAAAATCTATGATAGCGTTTAGCTCAACACTTCGTTGATCAAAACTAGTAAGAGAGTCCAGTGCCTGCTGTTGGAGCTTGTGAAGCTCAGCTTTGGCACCATCCATTCCATACAGGGAGACGAAGGTGCTTTTCCCTTTTTTCAGATCTGAACCTTGAGGCTTACCAATCTTCGAGCTTTCTCCTTCAATATCTAGAATATCATCTTGGACTTGAAAAGCTAGACCTATAGCTTCGGCAAAACTGGTTAATTTGCTATGCTCCTCAGCCTTACAGCTCTCTGCTGCGGAGGCTCCCATTAAAATACTTGCTTTAATAAGTGCGCCAGTTTTTAGGTTGTGGATATTGTTTAGTTCTATACTATCTACTTTGACCTGTTCCGCAGCAAGATCTAACTGCTGTCCACCAACCATACCGCTAGAACCACTTGCGTTACTTAGTAGTTTAATCCAGTCCAAACGCAGCTCNAAACTGGCGTTGGCGTTAACCAGCACCTCAAAGGCTAGACTCTGAAGCGCATCTCCAGCTAAGATCGCAGTCGCCTCATCAAACTCACGGTGACAGGTCGCTCTCCCACGACGGATGTCATCATCATCCATAGAGGGAAGGTCGTCATGAATTAGAGAGTAGCTATGGATAATCTCAATGGCTGCTGCGGCTGAATCTAATATTTCAGCTTCAACCCCGAACATTCTTCCTGTGGCATAGAGAAGAGCAGGGCGTACTCGCTTACCACCATTAAAAATAGAGTAGCGCATCGCTTGATGAAGCCTGGTTGGGGCGGCACTTTCCGAAGGAAGTACTTGCTGTAGAGTACCTTCAACTCTCTGCTGCCATATCTGAAGTGGATTATTCACTAAATGGTTTTAATCCATCTTTAGTTAGAATTTCAACTTTTTGCTCTGCATCTGTCAATGCCGTCTGACACCCTCTAATTAACTTAATACCACTCTCAAACTGTTTTAGAGACTCCTCCAGAGTAAGCTCTCCTCCCTCCATTGTCGAGACGAGCTGCTCTAGCTCAGAGAGACTCTTCTCAAAATTAAATCCCTCGCTCATATCTTTTTTCTTACTTGTCATTATTATCTCTCTACAGGATCTATTGTCTTTAGATAACTATTTATGCGACAATAGAGGGCTATGAAAAAAGTAATTATAACAACATTAGCTCTATTTTTCTCCCTCCCTCTGTTTGCAGGAGCAGAGTGGTGGAGTGGGAGTAGTAGTTCAACCTATTATGAAGAGGGTCCAGAGTGGAAAGAGTCAGAAGTTAAATTGCCACCATATCCTAAGAGCGGAGATCTTCTAGAATTTCAGGTTGATAATCCCGCCTCTAAACACCACTACTTTATAGATGCAGCATCAATTAGCGTAGCGGAAGATTATGTTATTCGCTACTCAGTAGTGATAAAGACTAGCAGTGGAGCAAGTAATCTGTTTTATGACGGAATTCGTTGCCAAACTAGAGAGTACAAAAATTACGCATTTGGAGTNAACGGAGAATTTATAAAAAATGAGAGTACTATTTGGGGAATGGTGCGTGGCTATGATTTTTTCCGCAAAGCGTTATTACGAGGAATAGTTTGCTCAAATGCAAATCAGCCAAGATCAGCGCAAGAGGTAGTTGATCATATTAAGTATGGGCGTTAAAATTATTTAGATTTAATTGTGTATTTCAAGATTGAATTCGCGATTGTTTGAGTGTCTGGTGCCTCAGTGGTATATAGATCAGCTGTTTTATGTTAGGGTACGCAATGCGCTTTCTATTTAGTTAATGAATGGCGCTATTTGTATGTTACCAAGATTAGTAGCTATTCAGTTGACGTTGTAACTGTTCAGATTGCCTCTAAAATGCATTAGATCAAGGCGTAAAATTTGAGTATACAAATGTATATGATAATTTTGAAACGCAGAGATGGTGAATTTTAGAGGTGAGCTGAACAGTTATCAAGATTAAACCTTAAAAGAATAAAGTCAAAGATTAAATATTATGTCAAATTACGATGCTTCAGCCATTGAAGTACTATCTGGTCTGGACCCAGTACGCAAGCGCCCAGGAATGTATACAGATACCACTCGCCCCAACCATCTCGTGCAGGAGGTGTTGGACAATAGTGTTGATGAGGCGATTGCTGGGCACTCCAACCATATTAAGGTTGAGCTTTATAAAGATGGATCGGTAAGTGTTGAGGACAATGGGCGGGGAATGCCTGTTGATATTCATCCTGAAGAGGGGGTTCCTGGAGTTGAAGTAATTCTTACTCGTCTTCATGCGGGAGGTAAGTTTTCAGGAAAAAATTATCAATTCTCTGGAGGATTACATGGAGTTGGTGTTTCAGTAGTTAATGCTCTTTCAGAAAATTTAGAGATCTGGGTGCGGCGAGATGGGCGAGAGATGCATATGGCATTCGCCAATGGTGAAAAAAAGAGTGAATTAAAGGAGGTCGGTTCTGTAGGTAAGCGTAATACAGGAACTACACTTCGCTTCTGGCCTGACCCTATATTTTTCGACTCACCAAATATTTCACTCTCTAAACTACGCCACCTGATGCGAGCCAAAGCTGTGCTTCAGCCTGGTCTTAAAATCACTCTGCATGATGAGAAGTCTGGAGAGAGTGATGAGTGGGAGTATAGAGATGGGCTTAAGCAATATTTGATGGATCAGTTGGGGGATACTCCAACTCTACCAGAAGATGAGCCATTTATGGGCTCTAGTAGTAGTGAACATGAGGGGGCAGATTGGGCTGTGCTCTGGCTTTCGGATGGTGGAGAATCAGTTGCGGAGAGTTATGTTAACTTAGTTCCTACTACTCAAGGCGGAACTCATGTAAATGGTTTGCGTGCTGGGCTGACTGATGCGGTAAGAGAGTTTTGTGAGTTTAGGAATATGTTACCGCGAGGAGTAAAGCTCACTCCAGAAGATGTGTGGGAGAGGGTGAGTTATGTTCTCTCTATAAAAATGCAGGATCCGCAGTTTGCAGGACAGATAAAAGAGCGTCTCTCTTCACGAGAAGTTGCCACTGTCTCTGGGGTAGTTAAAGACTCATTCAGTTTATGGCTCAATCAACATCCAGAACAAGGGAGTAAAATTGCTGAGTTAGCAATTGATAGTGCGCAGAATAGAATGCGTAGCCGCAAGAAAGTAGTGCGTAAAAAAGTGACTAGTGGTCCAGCGCTACCAGGAAAGCTCGCAGACTGCTCTAGTGATGATCCATTAATGGGCGAGCTCTTTTTGGTTGAGGGAGATTCAGCTGGCGGTTCAGCAAAACAGGCACGAGATCGAGAGTTTCAGGCTATTATGCCTCTGCGCGGTAAGATCTTAAATACTTGGGAGGTGGACTCTAACGATGTGCTCGCTTCACAGGAGGTGCATGATATATCCGTTGCACTTGGATTAGATCCAGGGAGTAGCGATCTCTCTGCTCTGCGCTACGGTAAGGTCTGTATTTTGGCAGATGCGGATTCAGACGGACTTCATATCGCAACTCTACTCTGCGCTCTTTTTCTGCGTCACTTCCCTAAGTTGGTTGTGGAGGGGCATGTATTTGTAGCAATGCCACCACTCTATAGAATAGATATTGGTAAGGATGTCTACTATGCGTTGGATGATGCAGAGAAACAGGGGGTTATGGATCGTATAGCAGCAGAAAAGAGGAGAGGCAAAGTTAATGTGCAGCGTTTTAAAGGGTTAGGTGAGATGAATCCACTGCAACTCAGAGAGACAACTATGGCGACAGAGAGTAGAAGGCTGGTGCAGTTAACTATTGAGCCGGGCGATGATAGTAATAGTATTATGGATATGTTACTTGCAAAGAAGCGCTCCCCAGATCGTAAACGGTGGTTGGAAGATCGTGGTGATCTAGCTGAAGTTTAAAAATAGATGATGAATAGAGAAATATATGAGTGAAGAGTTAAGTGCTCCAGTCTGGAGTGGATTAGAAGATTTCTATCAGAGGTTTGATCAGTTATGTGGTGCAGATGAGCGAGCTGTACTTCAAGTGTTATCACTTTCTGATCTTCCTATTAGTAAATCAGTTATTGAGCAAATTCTTGTTAAACTGAAATGGAGCTCTGCTGCAGAAGAGAAGCTCGCTGATGTTTTTCAACAAAATTTCTCAAAGTGGCGTAGTAAATGGGTTAAAGAGAATTGGATTAGTGATGATCAGACTCGTATTCGTTGTAGCAATCTACTGGTTGATATGCTTTCACGAGAGTTATCTATGGCTGATAAGGTTGATGAGGTTGAGGATGCTGTAGAGCAGAAAATATCTCGTGGCTATTGGGCAACAGGTATAGATCCAGCTATGCGTTATATAAGAACTTCGTTCTATAAAGGTAATCTCACTTATATTCAAGAGTGGGCTGGACTCGGAGATGATAAATGGGGAGAGGTAGATAAAGATAAGCAGGAGGATGTTTTTAATCTCTGTTACTTTCCTACTCAAACAGAGTGGTTGGATAGGCTTCCTGATTGGCTTCACTATCAGGCGCTAGTCTATACTCTTCGCGAACAGATGGAGAGGCTTGAGCTTGATTTAGGGCTATGGAAACACTGGATAGAGCGAGTTGATCCATTAACAGAAACCAATCAGACTGTCTGCAGCGACTCTGTAGAGTTTCATCTCTACCGTAATGAGCTAGATAAATCTGCTCTCTTACTTAAAAATATGCAAGGAAGTAGAGTTACAGCTTTTAAAGCGATAGAGTTAATGGAGAAGGAGCAGTACAGCGAAGCTCTTACTGTTTTTGAGACAGCTCTTAAGGAGCTGCGTAAAGAGCTTCATAAACGCAAAATAAATAATTATGGTCTATCTGCACTTATGCAACAGATGCTATATCTGCGTAATGGTGGTGCTGAGGAGTTAGGTTTAGCAGTATATATAGGGGAAGTTGTAGAGAGTGAATTTGGAGATCAGCTCTCAGTTGTTCTTGAAAATCCACTNGCNCTCTCTTCTGTATTACTTAAGGAAGTGGCACTCTTTATGTTAGGCAAAGTTAGTGCTGGCAGTAGCTATCTGCTAAATCANGCGCATATTGATTCATCTTGGGGAGTGTTGTTTAGAGCTCTGGCGCGTTACTGGAGTGGTGAGGAGGTGAGTCAAGAGCAACGCATAGAGCTGAATGGTTTAATCTCTACTGCACAAAAAGATGAGATGATGCTTTTTGCAAGGCATGCTAAATCACTTCTTGCCTGTTTAGATACAGTTGAACAAGATTTAGAGATAGTAGATGATGGAGGTTGGGTTCATCTGCTGCACCCTAAACAGAAGTGGGAGCATGTTCTTGATGCTATATCTGGGATTGCAGATGGTGGCGCAGGAATAGTGTCCCCTAACAGCGAGAAACGGCTGGTATGGCGTATGGAACGAAGAGAACACGATTTTCCAAGTTTCTATCCTCGTGAACAGAAATTAGGNAAAAGTGGTAAGTGGAGTAAAGGGAGNGCTATCTCACTAAANAAACTNAGTACAGATATACTAGACTATCCATATTTAAGTGATCAAGATAGGCGTGTTTGCGGAACCATTAGTGAGAGTTGGGAGTATACGGGAGGCTGGCAGCAGCGTTTGACTCACCGTTTGGATGATGAGAAGGCTCTTGTTGAGTTGGTCGGGCATCCACTAATTGAGCTTGAGGGGGCTCCTGGAGTGCTAATTGATATCACCAAAGAAGATCCTGCTCTAGAAGTTTTAGAGGATGGAATGGAGTCGTTAAAGATTCAGCTTTCACCATTCCCTGAACAGAGTAGCGGTGATTTTGAGAGTGTGAAATTACGCTGGGAAGGTGCAAGACGGTTAGTGGTTACCCAGTATGATAATACACATCAACATGTGGCGCAGATTTTGGGAGTTAACGGAGTATCCGTTCCTCTCTCCGCTAAGCAGCGAGTACTCGATAGCATCTCTGCAATTGCTCCTCTACTTACTATTCACTCAGCTATTGGCGGTGAAACTGATGGAGTTGAACAGGTAGAAGGGAGTACTGTTCCCCATGTTCATCTAGTGCCAGAAAATGATGGTATTCGTTTCAGTTTCTGGGTGGCACCATTCGGAGAGGAGGGTGGTCGCTTCTATCCAGGAAAAGGGGGTGCAGTAGTTTTTGGAGAGAAAGATGGTAAGAAGCTTCAGGCACATAGAGATCTTCAGCAAGAGCGACAACGAGCATTGATACTATTTGGTGGGATGGAAGAGGCAGTGCCAGATATGTTACTAGATTGGTCAGAAAATGAACTGCTTGATGAGCACCGTTTAGATGAGAAATTAATTGAGACCCCAGAAGACTCTTTAGAGGTGCTACTCTATCTGCAGAGCGTAGATAATAAGGAGCTGGTGCTTGACTGGCCACAAGATGCACGAATTCCAAGATTGCGTGAACTTGGTGTAGCGAGTATGAAAGTTGGGGTTAAAGATAGTCGAGATTGGTTTGCGCTGAGTGGTGAGTTAGAAGTTGATAATGGGAAAGTGGTCGCACTGAAAGATCTNTGGGGTCTATTAGATCAAACGCAAGGGCGTTTTCTTAAGATGGCAGATGGTGAAATATTGGCACTCACCAAAGAGTTGCGCAAAAAATTGGATGCTATGCGCAGCTATGGTGGAGAGGATGGAAAAGTTCATCCTCTTGCCCTCTCAGTATTAGATGACGCTCTGGATGGAATGGAGTTTAATAGCAATAAGAACTGGAGTGTACAGCGGGATAAAATCAGAGAGGCAGAGAACTTTAAGCCTACACTACCAGCCACCTTAGAAGCAGATTTGCGAGACTACCAACAGCAAGGATTTGAGTGGATGGCGCGCTTGGCTCATTGGGGAGGAGGAGCATGTTTGGCTGACGATATGGGTCTTGGTAAGACAGTTCAAGCCTTAACTTTGATTTTAACTCGGGCTGATACTGGGCCAACATTAGTGCTTGCTCCAACCTCTGTCTGTATGAACTGGATAGAGGAAGCGAACCGTTTTGCTCCTACTCTANGCCCTATAATATTTGGTGATGGGTCTAAGGAGGAGCGAACTAAAACTATTGAAGAGGCTGCAGCGTATGATCTTATTGTCTGTAGTTATGGACTACTGCAGAGAGAAGAGAAGTTGCTAAACTCTATAGAGTGGCAGAACATTATTATTGATGAGGCGCAAGCAATTAAAAATGCTGCTACTAAGCGCTCTAAAGCTGTGATGAGTCTGCAGGGTGGGTTTAAAGTTATAACAACAGGAACCCCCATTGAGAATCATCTTGGAGAGCTGTGGAATCTATTTCGCTTNATTAATCCAGGGCTCCTTGGTTCGCAAGATCGTTTCAATGAGCGCTATGCTCGTCCTATCGAGAATGATAAAAATGATAACGCACGAGAGCGGCTGAAAAACTTAATCTCTCCATTCATTTTGCGTCGCCTTAAACGTGATGTCTTAACGGAGCTTCCACCTCGCACAGAGATAACTCTCCATATTGAGATGAAAGATGAAGAAAAAGTGTTCTTGGAAGCGTTGCGTCAACGCTCTATTGAGCGAATTACACAACTGCGCAGTGGTAGTGATGGACCTCAACATCTGCAGGTGTTAGCTGAGATAACCCGTTTGCGTCAAGCTTGCTGTCATCCTAAATTAGTGGATGCAGATTCAGCAATTTCCAGTGCTAAGCTGCGCGTATTTGGTGAAACAGTTGAAGAGCTTTTGGAGAATAATCACAGGGCTTTAGTTTTTAGTCAATTTGTTGGGCATCTAACTTTGATCAGAGAGTATTTGGATGATAGAAATATTAGTTACCAATATCTTGATGGCTCAACCCCAGTTAAGCAACGCAAAAAAGCTGTAGATGCATTCCAGCAAGGTGAAGGGGAGTTATTCTTAATTAGCCTTAAGGCTGGAGGATCTGGGCTTAACTTAACTGCAGCAGACTATGTTATCCATATGGATCCGTGGTGGAATCCAGCAGTAGAGGATCAAGCATCTGATCGTGCTCATAGAATGGGGCAGACTCGTCCAGTTACTATCTACCGCATGATTGTAAAAGGGACGATTGAGGAGAAAATTGTAGAGTTGCATCAACATAAACGAGATCTAGCAGATCAGCTCTTAGAGGGAAGTGATCAAGGTGGGAGGCTCTCGGTAGATGAGATGGTGGCACTAATTCAACAGGAATCATATTAAGCAATGAATACATCAGTAGAAGATCAGTTAGTAGATCAGAAAGCCATAAAAAATAGTTTTGAAGGGATCGAGCAACTTCCGTTAAGTGAGTTTACGGAAAAAGCATATCTGGATTACTCCATGTATGTGATCTTGGATCGAGCACTACCAAATGTAGGGGATGGGCTTAAGCCAGTACAGCGTCGTATTATCTATGCTATGTCAGAGTTGGGACTCTCTGCGACTGCTAAATTTAAGAAGTCAGCACGAACAGTCGGTGATGTTTTGGGTAAGTTTCATCCTCACGGAGATTCGGCAGCTTATGAAGCGATGGTGTTGATGGCACAGAATTTTTCATATCGTCATCCACTTATTGATGGGCAGGGAAATTGGGGGTCACCTGATGATCCTAAATCATTTGCAGCGATGCGCTATACAGAGTCTCGTTTAACTCGTTACTCTGAATTACTGCTTAGTGAGCTAGGAATGGGGACAGTTGAGTGGCAACCAAATTTTGATGGCACTCTGCAAGAGCCTAAGCTTTTGCCTGCGCGTCTTCCAAATATTCTACTGAATGGTGGTTCAGGTATTGCTGTTGGAATGGCTACTGATATTCCACCACATAACTTGCGTGAAGTCGCATCTGCCTGTATCCGTATATTGGAAAATGGAAAGACAACCACTGAAGAGTTATTGGAGAATATAAAAGGTCCTGACTATCCAACTGATGCAGAGATTATAACTCCCAAAGAGGATATACAAGAGATATATCAGAGTGGACATGGCTCGATTCGTATGCGTGCACTTTGGGAGAGGGATGGTGGTGATGTGGTAATAACCGCACTTCCGCATCAAGTTTCAGGGAATAAAATTCTAGAGCAGGTGGCAAGCCAGATGCGGGCTAAAAAGTTACCAATGGTTGATGATCTGCGTGATGAATCTGATCATGAAAATCCAACTAGATTAGTTGTAGTGCCTCGCTCTAATCGAGTAAATATTGATGAGCTGATGCTCCACCTTTTTGCGACGACAGATCTTGAGCGTACCTACAGAGTCAACCTAAATATGATAGGTATTGATGGGAGACCAGGAGTTAAAGGAATTAAGACACTCCTTAATGAGTGGCTAGAGTTTAGAGAGCGTACTGTACGCAATAGATTAGAGTATAGATTAGAGAAGGTGTTGCAGAGACTCCATATGTTGGAAGGGCTATTAATTGCGTACCTTAATATAGATGAGGTTATAGCTATTATTCGTACAGAGGATAAGCCACGTCCTGTATTAATGGAGCGGTTTAAAATTAGTGAAATTCAGGCAGATGCTATTCTTGATCTTAAATTGCGCCACCTTGCAAAGCTTGAAGAGATGAAGATTCGTGGAGAGCAAGATGAGCTTGAAGTAGAGCGCAATAAATTAGAGCAGGTTCTAGGTTCAACTCGTCGTCTTCGTACTATGATTAAAAGAGAGATAATAGCCGATGCGGAGAAGTATGGTAATGATAGGCGTTCTCCAATAGTGATTCGTGACAGTGCACAGGCAATTGATCCAGCTAGCCTTATACCATCTGAGCCAGTTACTGTAGTTCTCTCAGAAAAAGGGTGGGTGCGTGCTGCTAAAGGGCACGATGTNGATTCTACAGCGCTAAGTTATAANAGNGGAGATGGGTATTTGGCATCAGCTTTGGGGCGTAGTAATCAACCTATCTACTTTTTGGATTCAACTGGTAGAAGTTATACTGTGCAGACAAATACGCTTCCATCAGCACGCGGGCAAGGTGAACCATTGACTGGAAGACTTTCACCACCTACAGGATCTTACTTTGTTGATGTGATTGGGGGTAGTCTAGAGCATAAAATATTAGTTNCATCTGATGCAGGNTATGGTTTTATCTCTACTATAAAAGAGATCTCATCTAACAAAAAAGCTGGTAAAGNATTTTTGAAAACACCTAAGGGTGCTCAAGTTATGCAGTTACTGAGTGTTGCAGAAGAGAGTAGCTGGGTAGCGGTTGCAAGCAATGAAGGAAGGTTGCTGCTATTTCCAATAGTAGATCTGCCAGAGCTGGCTAAGGGTAAGGGTAATAAGATGATAGGAATACCCGGAAAAAGGGTGGAGAGCCGAGAAGAGTTCGTGGCAGGTGTTGCACTCTTGGCGGATGGAGAAGAGTTAGTCGTGATTTCTGGTAAGCGTACGCTATCATTAAAGTCGAAAGATCTGGATAATTATAGAGGTGAGCGCGGAAGACGAGGAAGTAAGCTACCCCGAGGGTTTCAGCGAGTTGAAGGGTTGATTAATGGTAATGCCAAAGGGCGTTGACTCTTTGTGTTGGTTTAGCCTGTTCCACAAGTAGGGCAGGCAGGATCCTTAGGGAGTTTTAGCGAGCGCCACTCCATACTTAATGCGTCTAGCAGAAGAAGTCTTCCGCTGAGGCTCTCACCAATCCCCATAATTATTTTCATCGATTCTAATGCTTGCATACTCCCTATAACGCCAACTAGCGGTGCTAGAACTCCTGTTTGAGTGCAGGTTTCATCCAGCTCATCTCCACCTTTATATAGACAGTTATAGCATGGTGATTCAGAGTCAGATGGATTGAAGAGAGAGATCTGCCCCTCCATTCTGATTGCAGCTCCAGAGACCAAAGCTACCTTGTGTTTTAAGCAGCAGCGGTTAACCGCAAAGCGGGTGGTAAAATTATCGCTACAGTCCAATACTACGGTTGCGCTCTCTATAACTTCAGCTAACTCTTGTTCAGAGAGTTTTTCTGAAATAGTAGTTATCTCTATTTCAGGATTTAGTTGGAGGAGAGAGTCTTGAGCAGATTCCACCTTTGGTCGTCCAATATCAGGAGTGCTATGAATAATCTGGCGTTGCAGATTAGTGAGATCTACCTCATCAAAATCTATAAGGGTTAAATTACCAACTCCAGCTGCAGCTAGATACATTGCAGCTGGGGCTCCTAGCCCACCTAAACCAACAATAATAACTCGAGCATTAAGTAGTTTTTCTTGCCCCTCTGTGCCAACTTGGGGGAGAATAATCTGCCTACTGTAACGGAGTAACTCCTCATCAGATGTTAACTCTCTATTNTTCACTGTNGTCTCTTTCCGTATATTGCTGTTTTTATCGTCTACCATAACTTACCCTCTCATGCCCTGCAAGGTCATCTAGNGTTTTAATNTCTAGAAAACCATTATCTTTAAATATGTNCCTGACTCTCTCGCCTTGATTGTATCCATGNTCTATCATTAGAACTCCATTAATATCTAGATATTCTACTGCTTGTTTNACTATTAACTTTATGTCATTTAAACCATCTNTACCAGAAGTTAGTGCAGTAATTGGTTCATAGCGTAGATCTCCTCTATTTAGATGTGGGTCATCTAGCTCTATATATGGTGGATTGGAAATTATAAGATTAAAATTATCTTCTCTATGTTGTAATGGTTCAAACCAACTTCCCGCATAAAACTTTATGTTTTTTAGGTGGTGAGATTGAGCATTATCTTGAGCAGTAGAGAGAGCTTCTGTTGATATGTCTGTGGCACTTATTTTAGAGTTTGGTCGTTCAGTAGCAATAGCTATGGCTAGAGCGCCACTCCCTGTTCCTAAGTCGGCAACTCTCCATTTTTCATCTAAAGGAATCAGAGTTAGTGCCTGCTCAACAAGAAGCTCACTCTCTGGACGAGGGATTAAGGTTGCTGGTGTAACTTTTAATTCTAATGACCAAAACTCCTGCACTCCCACTATATAAGCGACTGGTTTTCCATCTGCACGCAGTTTAA
>JGI26242J51144_1000093_pt1 | contig 30206 bp, 17 predicted proteins | sample SaaInlV_100m_DNA_3_FD_51144 | JGI IMG/M metagenome (IMG submission 51144)
TTTTTTTTATGATTCTTTACAGATAATATACAACTTATGACTGCCAGTACCACGTTCTAAATCAACATCAATCATGAAAGCTTTCGACCCATCTACATCTCGAAGCGCTTTATCTAGACGACGTTGAAGAGTCGGTTGTGTTTCAGGATCCAACGAGCACCTAAGAGTTATTTTTCCAATATTGTTCCTTGAAGCAGCACTAGCCACTTGATCAATAGAGTGTAATTCAGGTGGTGTAAGTCTATGTTGAGTAATTTCTCCAGTGCTCACTACAAAACCTTCTATTTCATCATCTTCATTCAAAGGATCTGTATGTATTAGTATAGGTCTTCTTCCTTTTAGTCTAAGCCATGAATGACCACAGTTTGGTTTCAAAGCCTTACTTAGCCATTTTTCTTGTAGTCCGCTCTGTATCAAAGCAGGATCTATTATTGAAATATAAGCTCCAAATGGTGGTGGTTTATTCAGGCTTTCAATTTTAGAAGAAGAGCTACTTCCCTCTATCTTAGCTAAGATATTCTTCGACCCCATCCTTATACATCTTCTATCTTCTTTTGAAGAAATTGCACCTATCCAGAGAGATAACCTATCTATCCGACCTCCCCCTTGGCTCAACCATTCCCAAGTTTTTGGGGATCCTGGAAAAATAGTTTCAACAATAGCCTCGACCATCATTTGTTGTTCAGGTCCTAATCTTGGCGATAGGTCTAACAAAACAGCAGGCCCCCTAGGTCCCGTTTGTAAATATTCATTCCAAGAATTAAGAACTGATTTTAGTGGAGGTTTCATTTCATCGATATGATGATTTTGTGCATCTCTTGGTCTTGCCGGATCTAGATGTAACATTGCAATAGGTGGATGAGCCCTTGTACCCGATTTTCTCAAACTATTCCAATAAGCAGTAATGGCTCCTTCCGCATCACTCCCGTCTCCAATAATAACTCGGTCTAATGTTCTCTGTATTTGATCTCCATCAGAAGCTATATGCATATTCGCAGCACATAGAACAGCGATATTTCCGTCTAGTTCGATACCCAGAGCGGGTCTTTTCAATTCTGTAGCTAGTGCAATTAGCTGTGCACCAGAACCTGCAGCAGCGTCTAAAATCACTCCTGCTGGTAAGTCAGAGGCTTCAATTTGTTTCGCCCTTGCCATTGATATCGCCCAAGGAGTTGACAGCCTTCGCATATCCTCAGTCATGTGTAGTAGAGGCTCTCCTTTCCTTGCAGACNTCGGAGCATTGCGTTTCCCTGCCTCATCANCGATGTTTTTTGACGGTATTAATGCCGTATGTTTGTTATTTTCGGACATGCAATCATCTCTCTAATACTATGTGTTAAACGCTCTATCAATCTTAACTTCAAATCTTAACCAGGTATTTTCTAGTTCATGACCTTCACTATTGCCATATGCAATAGGAGGAGGTAATAATACGGTATGTGTCGTTCCAGTATCCTGTACGAATCCTCTATCTTCAGCAATATCTAGTCCAATAACCGCCCAGCCAAATCCTTTGATATATCTGGAATCATCACCCCCCTGAACTGGTAAATCTCCTTCATCTAATTGTTCTCCAGTATCTGCGTCCCAGAGTACGTAGTGAACCTGAATATTATCGCCATCACTTATGTGCAAAGGTCTCTCATCAGGGCCTTTAAATAAATGAACATCTAAATTAATCATAGAAATTGGATTAAATTCGACATGGGTTGCTGTAATTTTGATATCTTTTTCTGTAACCTCTTCAGTCAACGATATTTCAATAATCTCTGTGCTATTACCTTCTAGACCATTCAATAATAGATTTGAACTTCCCTCATTAGTAAACTCCACGCCTCCACCTATTATTTCAAGAATTAAGTCGATTGTTGTATTTCCTCTATTATACACCACAATACTTGCCCTATCACCATTTCCTTGATGTTCCCAATCACACTTTAATTCTCCAGGATAAAGAAAATAATCATCTTGTCCGGCTAATGATTCAGGCCACTCCCAATCATCCAATCTCGAATCACAAGTATCGAACAACAAATCAAGTTCCCATGACCATCTACCTTCATTTTTTAGATCAGCCTCAGTTACTCCGGTAGGAGGAAATAATTCTTCTAAATCGTCTTGAAATTGAAATGCTGCTACAGCTAACCATACTGATGATAAAATAATCATGAAGATAGTAGCTAATGAAAGTATAATCATAGTTCGGGGGACGGTCATTTCGTTCAACCCGATAGGTATAGGGGGATGTTCAATTTCCTCCGATGTATCGGCTATCCAAGACCTCGTCACAGTACTTTGTCGGGCCCGCCCATCATCAAGGTTAGCATATATCGTTAGTAAAAAAAACATACATATTATAGTATAAAATTACTCTTAGTACGACGAAAATCATTAATTTAATTAATCTTTTACAATTTCATCTTCATTCGAGAGCGATAGCCACGCAACAAGTCCCAATTCTACTGCTAAAACAATTAATGAAATCAGTAATGTTGTTGGTTCAAGCATTTTTGCACCCAGTATCATCAAAGAAGCTAATATGGCAATAATAAGATCAAATAAGCCCAAGATTCGTAAAATTCTCCTTAGTTGCATAATTCCAATAATCCAAACAGTAGTTGACAGGCTTATTAGAACAATTGGAAGATAAAGAGTTGTAAAAGCCCCTGTCAATAATAATCCGGAGTAGAGTAGTAGGTGCGAATCCGTCACCAAAGTCATTGTCCATTCTTCTTTCTTGAAAGGTACAGTCAATATACATAGAATTAGTACAATCCCTCCTAAGATTAATGTGAGTTCATCAATAATTCCTTTGAGTGAATCAATCCAATTAGATAAGGAAACCATTGAGAGCAATATCGTGGGCATCACTAGTCCAAATTCAACCGTTTGTTGATTCTTGATGGTATGATATATTACTAATATTAATGCTAGAAAACCTGCTGGCCCGGTAGAGATGAAAACTATTGCCAAAGCCCTCAGAGAATTATTAGTGGTAGGTTCTCTTTTTTTCTCTAATTTTTTAGTTTCTATCCATGCAATAATAATTATTGATAAAATAAGTAGTATTTCTAAAATAGTCCATGGCAAAATCCATTCTATCTGGTCTCCTTTTGTAGGATTAACTGTAAATGGTGCCGGCAAGGATTCATACAGAATAGTTCCAACAATCCTTCCTATTAATATTGGAATAATAAACCAATCAATCGCAATTAGTATTCTATCTAAGAGATTTCTTTGATTGATTAATGAAATAATACAAAATGACATTACTAGTAAAACCATTATCGCCATATCTAGTAACTCTAAATTACTGCTACCTGCTGCCAAATGCCCTGAAACTTGAATTAATATGATGCCACCTATTGAGATTGCGATAGGCATTTCAATACCTAAAAAATGAGGTAGTTCCAATTCAAGATTTTTTGTACGTTCTCGCGCGACTAGTACCAATATTGAGATAAAAATCCCAGTGCTTAGTAGAACTAAATGATTTGTCCCTCCAATGAAACTAATGATTGCAGAACTTACTATAACTAATCCAAGAACTAAGATTATTATTACTGGTTTATGAGTAGCATCGGTAAGATATAAGTCTTCAATATTCTCTGTTTCTTCCATTTCTCTTCTCTTCTTTCTTTTATTCTTTAATTCTACTAATTGAGGATTAAAACCAGTGACATTTCCTATTGATATATTTTTCTCAATTGATTCTTCTTTTGCTAATTCTTTCAATGAATTTTTCTTTGTAATACTTTTTATTTCCCTTCTTACTTCTCCATTGCCAACTAGCCAAATTGTACTAACTGCAAACATGGCTAAGGCAATTATAATTTCATAGAATTCACCTTCTTTGTATACTAGAGCAATGTTAACTGTTAGTAACCAAAGTGATGCTAGAGCAGGGCTCAAAAGCTTCTCCATTTTTGCTGCCTTTGAGAGATATATTATAACCAATATCGCAGTACATAAGATAGAGATTTTGGTAATTCCCAGACTTGGTATTAATTCTGTATCTATGAGTTCATTGGATTTTCTTGCTACTAAACTAATCAACATTGGTACAGCTAATAGTGACATTCCAATTGAATAAATTACTTCATTGGAACCATTATTTCGAATAAGTAGCGCCATTGCAACAATAGAATAAATCACCATGAAGCCTTCTTCAATTCCATATTGCCATTGTAGTATTAATAATCCAGATGAGATAGTTGCCAACATAATTGATGCGTTACCGATTCTCTTCTCTGTAAGTTCTGAAATCATATGGATTATTACAATTAATGTATAAATTCCCAGAAGAGTCAATGCCGTAAACCCTCCAAATTTCGCCATAAAAATAATTGTAGTAATTGGTAACCATAATCCAATACTCCAAAGTTGTAGTAACCCTGAGTCTCTTATTGAAGCAGAAACTTCTGTTACTCCTAGGAATTTTGACGCCAGATTCACTCCATTTTTTCCAAGCTTAAAATTAACTATTGCCATTAATATGGAAGCAATGGCAAAGTAACCAAAGAGTGGAAATGGCTCTAGATGAATAATAGATCCTGGGTCTGTGCCGCTATTCGCCACAATTAGGGTTCTTATTGATTCTTCAAGTATTTCTTCAATAATTACCCATGACCACGGCAAAATTACCGTAACACCCGCCAGAGCGGGAGNCTCTCTTTTTATTGCTAAAATCGCGGTTCCAATATGTATAAATGTTAATGCAGATAATAGTAAAAATCCNCCATCGCCTGCTTGACAATTAGAGATACAGAAATTATCTGAGGGCTCGGCTGGTATCATAATAACAAGTAACATCAATATAGCAACAGAGCCAGTCCATAGCACTCTATCAGTCACCGATTTTTGATCTCTAAGCATTACAAATGCAGTTACTATTATCCCAAGTACTGCAAATAATTCGTAAGAATCAAACGGTAACATTCTCCAAGATTCATTGGTTACTAGAAGAATAGTAAGAAATATTCCTGAAATTAATAAAGGCTGCACTACCCTTTTTGTGCTTACTCCTCTAACTACTAAATAAGAACCACCAAAAGATGAAACTAGAATTGAGATTAAACCAATGGCATATCCCAGTTCTTCACGATTCGCACCTACTGCCATCAGGGCACCAACCATGCCTAAAGAAATAGAAACACCCCATAATCCAGGTTTACCTAACCCTAATGCCTCGAACGNTTTCGAGAACCAATTTTCATCTCTCGCAAACTTTGCCGCCATACTCGCATTTATTCCAGTTATTATCATAATTAATATGAACAAAAGTAATCGTGTTTCTAATGGAAGGATGGTCAATGAGCCAATACTAAATCCACTAGTTAATGCGTGCATCCCTATCCATAGATTAGTCGATGCTATACCCAAGGCTGCCAAATTCCCTGACTTCCTGTGTATTGCTAATCCATGCACTAGTATAGTTGCAAGTAGAATCATTAATGCTATACCTATTTCTCCAAAACTATAGCCAGTTGCTGAACCGATTACTAATAAAATAAGAGTAGATTGTGCCGCAATGGCATCAGAATTATGTCTGTAAGAGGCATAAACATTCAGNCCAACAAGTGCTAGTAAAAACAAACCAAGAATTTCTATAGTAATGAAATCCCATCTTTGTAGTTCAATAGCCAATCCATATAGGACTTTCATTGAGATTATTACCCACGTGACACCAAGTAAGTTTAAATTATTCTTGGGAATCCATAATTCACCTAACCAGAACCCAAATAATGCCAGACCAATCAATAAAATAATTGCCAACATTGGATCTAACGCTGTTCCCACAACAATGCCTAGAGCAGAAAATATCACGATCATTGATGCCATTAAAATCCAATTGACTTTTCTTTCACCTTCTTTGGCTAAATTAGTAACAACATCAGTTTCAGGAGATGTTTCGACGGTCCCATCTTTCTTTACAATTCCAGGTAAATTTTCATTATCCTGGGAAAAAGGGTCGAATATATCTCCAATGGCCTCATCAATTTCATTTTTTTCTGAAACCACGGTCTCTTTAATAGCATCATCTTGAATGAGAATATCTTCTAATTGAATAGAATCACTAATCTTAAATTCTCTTCTTCGAATGATATTGTCATCCGAGTCGTCGGCACTCACAGTCTCCCTGACAGGTGTTTATGACATAATTTAATCCCCGTTAATTATTTGTGATAAAATTTCTATATTTTCTATATCTCTCCGTAATCATTGAAAAGCGACTGACATTGTCAAAGTACATGGAGACGACGTCGAAGGGCCCTTCATCCTCCGAATTTGCCACACCTTTAGCAACACATGGACTCAATCCTAGTGGCGCAGTACACTGGAATTTAGATTGGAAAGAGCTCCATGGCATGGCCGTAGAAAGGGNAGAGGCATCACTCACAACTCACGGAGTATTGTTAGCAACAACAGGTGAGAGAACCGGTCGCTCACCAAATGATCGTTTCATTGTTCAAGAATCAGGTCTAGCTGATGACGTATGGTGGGGTGAAGTGAATAAATCAACTTCTTCAGAGATTTTTGATAGATTACTGGTTAAGGTACAAAATCATCTTGATAGTAGAGATGTCTTATTCGTTAAAGATGCTCATTGTGGAGCAGACCCAAAATATTCTATGCCTGTCCGTTTAATTACAGAGAAAGCATGGCATGCTTCATTTTTCCATAATATGTTTGTGAGAAGTAGCCCAGTGAACTAGTAAACCATGTGCCCGAATATACCATTCTTCATGCACCGGAACTTATGGCTAATCCTAAAGCCGATGGTACTAATTCAGGAGTGTTTGTAATTCTTGCATTAGATAGAGGTCTCGTAATTATTGGAGGTACTCACTACGCTGGAGAAATCAAAAAAGCGATATTCACAATAATGAATCATATATTACCTGCTAAAGGATTACTTCCTATGCATTGTTCTGCTAATACCGATTATAATCACTCAGCATTATTTTTTGGTCTTTCTGGAACTGGAAAAACCACACTCTCAGCTGACCCTGGAAGGGCATTGATTGGAGATGACGAACATGGTTGGTCTGATGATGGTGTTTTTAATTTCGAAGGCGGATGTTATGCAAAATTAATCGGGCTTTCAAAAGAAGATGAACCCGCTATTTTTGCTACAACTAGGATGCCGGGGTCAGTATTAGAGAATGTTATTCTTGATGCAAATGGCGTACCTAATTTTGAAGATGGGACTCTAACTCAAAATACTAGAGGGTCTTATCCCATTGAATCAATTGAGAATCGTACATTAGATTCAATGGCAGGTCATCCAAAGGATGTTGTTTTCCTGACCTGTGATGCATTTGGCGTTCTTCCTCCACTTTCTCGTTTGACTCCCGAGCAAGCCGCATATCATTTTATTTCGGGATATACTGCTAAAGTTGCAGGTACTGAAATAGGAATAACCGAACCTCAAGCAACATTCTCTACGTGTTTTGGCGCTCCATTTATGCCAAGGCATCCAAGTGTATATGCAGATCTACTTTCTAGCAAGATTCGAGATCATGACGCAAACTGTTGGCTAATCAATACTGGATGGGTAGCAGGTGGATACGGAGAATCTAGTAGGATTCGTATAAAATGGACTCGTGCTCTTCTCAATGCTGCATTAGACGGTTCTTTAGATGATGTAATCTTTGTAGAAGATGAAAGGTTCGGATTCGAAGTGCCCACTACTTGTGAAGGGGTCCCAGACGAGATACTTCAACCAAGAGAGACCTGGTCTGATAAAACTAGATTTGACAATGTAGCGAATTTACTAGCACAAATGTTTATCGAGAATTTCGAACAATATTCTGAGGGCTGTAGTGAAGAAGTATTATCTGCATCTCCAAAAGTATTAGACTGAAATAGAAAATTGTCTCAGAGTTTTTGCGTAGCATGCCTTTGAGCATCAACAGCACAGATTGCAGCCATATGTACAACTTCTCTAACGCTATCATCTCTTTGAAGGACGTGTGCTGGTTTTGCTAAACCTTCTAGGATCGGGCCTGTCATTTCTGCTCCAGCCACTCTTTGAAGTAGTTTGTAAGCAATATTTGCTGATGCTAGATTTGGACAAATTAATACGTTTGCCGGGCCTTCAAATTCCATGAATGGATAGTTTTCTTGAATATCCTCAATTAATGCAGTATCTGCTTGCATAGGTCCATCAATAATCAGCCCTGGATCTAATTCTCTAGCCATANTTATTGCTTCTTCTATCCTATCTGTTCTCATTTCTCCACTAGTTCCGAAGTTTGAAAATGAAAGCATTGCAACTTTAGGTTTAACGCCAAATCTTCTAGCAACTTTTGCCGTTTGAACCGCTATTTCTGCTAATGTTCTAGAGTCCGGATAGATATTTATTGTGGCATCGCCAATGAACATTAGTTGTCCATTAACTGTCATCATATACATCCCGACTATCCTGTGAGTGTCAGGTGCCGGTCCAATTGTTTGTAGACAGGGTTTAACAATATCTGGATAATTATGCGAAATCCCTCCAAGATACCCGTCAGCATCTCNCATGTGTACCATCATTGGTCCAAAATAGGTAGTGGTTTTCAGTAATCTAACTGAATCTTCCATGGTTAATCCTTTTCTACCTCTTAATTTATGGAATTCTTTTGCATAATCGCCTCTTCTTCTAGGGTCATATCTCACATCTATAGTTTCACACTTGAATTCAAGCCCTAATTCTTCCTTTACTGCATTAATCCTTTTTGTATGCCCAAGTAAAATCGGCTCACAAATATTCTCGGAAATACATTGTGCAGCAGCCTTGATAATTGTGGGGTGTTCTCCTTCTGCAAATACAATTATTTTCTTGTCTCTTTTTGCTCTATTAATTACGCGACGCATTATTGAACGTGTCAAACCTAATCGAGATTCAAGTTCTTCTTGATATTTTTCTATATCGAAATCCTTTTTTGTATATTTTGAAATCCCCTCATCCACAGCTGCTTGGGCAACTGCACTAGCTTCCCATATCAAAACTCTAGCGTCGAATGGTTTTGGAATTATATATTCTGGCCCAAATTGAATTTGNTCTCCGTCGTAGGCCGCTGCAACATCATCTGGAACAGGCTCTTTAGCCAATGCAGCAATTGCATNTGTGGCTGCCATTTTCATATTTTCAGTTATTTCAGTTGCTCTAACGTCTAATGCTCCACGGAAGATATATGGGAATCCTAGAACGTTGTTTATTTGATTAGGATAATCAGATCTTCCTGTAGCTACAATAGCATCTTCTCTTACCTGATAAACATCGTCAGGTAATATTTCAGGATCAGGATTTGCTAGTGCGAATATCAATGGTCTAGAAGCCATCGAAGTCACCATTTCTTTACTTACAANCCCTCCTTTTGATAGCCCAAGAAAAACATCCGAATCAATCATTGCTTCCTTGATTCCTCCTTCTCCTATTTCTCTTGCAAATTCATCTTTATACTCATTTAATTCACCATTTTTAGAGCGCTTTTTCGTCAAAATTCCTTTTGAATCAACCATCAATAAATTTTCCTTTCTGACACCTAACCGTATATAATGACGAGCACAAGAAATTGCTGACGCCCCTGCTCCTGAAACTACTACCTTTACTTCCGATATTTCTTTCTCTACTACTTCTAATCCATTCAACAAAGCTGCACCAGAAATTATCGCAGTACCATGCTGATCATCATGCATTACAGGAATATCTAATTCTTCAATCAATCTACGCTCTATTTCAAAACACTCAGGTGCCTTGATATCTTCTAGATTTATGCCTCCGAAAGTCGGAGATATTGCTTTTACGGCCTCAACAAATTCATCGACATTTGTTCTATCTATTTCTATATCAAATACATCAATATCTGCAAATGCTTTGAACAGTAAACCTTTCCCTTCCATTACTGGCTTTCCTGCTAATGCTCCAATATTTCCAAGCCCCAGTACAGCAGTTCCATTACTTATCACCGCCACCAAATTTCCTTTGGAAGTATAGTTGAAAGCGGCATCAGGATTCTTCTCAATTTCTATACAAGGATAAGCGACACCAGGAGAATAAGCCAAAGATAAATCTCTTTGAGTCCCATGAGGTTTAGTTGGCACTACAGTAATTTTTCCAGCAGGCTTGGAAGAGTGGTAATCCAAAGCGTCTTTTCGAAGTTGCTTATCTGTCAAGATTACATCCCCTTTGATTAACCGGCATACCACTCACCTATGATGCTATCCGATATTGGTGATTTATATTATCAGCCCTCTGCACATTCTTTTTCAAAAAGATAGAAATTCTAAATCACCTACGGTGGTAAGAGCATAAAAGGCACATTGAACACACGCTTTGATAATGTATAAAACGACGCGAGTTACACATGCGCTCCACATATCATAGTGTATCTGGCTCGCAAAAAAGGATGGCAATCTTGTTAGTAGCCTTGATGGTTTTACTACCTTGGTCAGCATATTCATCTTCAGAATTAGACGAAAATATTGAATCTAGAAACTCAATTCCCGGCGCTTGGGGGGCAGGGGGGAGTAACGATACTGGATGGATTGAGTTATCTGCGACGGGAGCCAATCCATCTAATGGGACATATGCTTATGGGGATTTATTCCTTGATTTCGCACCGGGCGCGATAATAGATAACATGACTTTTCAAGTTAGAGTAAATGGCTCGGCAGGTGAATCGGCTTACGAACCACAAATCACTTTGTTAGATAGCCAAACTCCTATACTTGATTGGACAGATTTAGGAGGATTCGGAACACAAGACTCCTTCTCTGAGAACCAACCTGGAGTAAATTCCAATGGAGTTTTAGATTCAAGAGTTCAACCTAATTCGGTAAGTGATACGAGCTGGCAACTACCAACGGGAATTTCAATTACAGACATTGTCATTGAAGCGCTCCGTCCTGCTGAACCAAAAGTATCTTTTTCTCCTTTAGATATCGAAATATATGACAGTGCTGTCAATCCACTTGATGGTCGATTATACATTTTATTAGGTGACGATTTACTACATCTTGATGATCAGACATCAACTCTAATAATCGATATTGAAGAGAATGTCCGAGGAAGAAGCCTCGCGATAGATGAAGGCGGTAATCGTTTGATTATTGGGACATCTAATGGAACGATACTACAACGAAGTCTTTCTGATTCATCTTTAATGGAAACTTTCAATCTTGTTGATGGAGCTACATCAACTTCTCCAATAACTGCTATTACAATCGATGATTATGGTACAATTTGGGCAGTTTCAGGGTGTAATGTTTACTACACCAACGAAGGAAATTGGTCATCATACTATTATTGCCCAGGAGGGNCTGTTAAATCTGCAACAGATGTAGTATCTTACGATGATAATCTGTACATNTCCACTTATCAAGGCCTCCATCTATTAGGATATTCAACTTNTAGCAGCCCTAATGGAGCATCAGTATCAGTAGATAGTAATGCATTGTGGAATACAGGTAATTTCTTATCCTCTGATATGATTAACGATCTTCAATTAGTTGGTAATCAATTATTAATAGCAACCGAAAATGCAGGAATAAATCGGCGTAATCTTGTTTCAAGCTCATGGATGGCTACTTGGTCAACAAGTAACTGGTTATCGTCAAATCAAGTGGTTGGATTGGGCCTTACAGAAGGATGGCTATACATACTTGCAGGAAATACTATTCATAATTATGATACTAATGCATTATTCTTTTCTTCTCAGAGGCAATTATCTTCTTTCAATTTGATAGAGAACGGAAATGAAATAATTTCTTGGCCAGATTTCGGGCATTCAAGAAGCCCTGACTCAGGGTTAGTATTGGTTGGAGATGGTTCTGGTGTATTAGGTCGTTTAGTCGGCGAAACAATTGATGGTGTAGAGACATTGGTCAGTAGCCCTTCAATCAATACTATGAATCAAGTAATATATGTTGATGATGGTGAAGATGGTGAGATTTGGGTATCGGGCAGTACAATAATCGATAGGTTCGATGAAGGTACACAAACATGGCTTATGCCCATCGATATCGCTGATTATGTCAACAACCCTGTCGAAATCACATCATTTATCCAAGATACGAATGGATATGTTTGGGTTGGTACAATTAATTCGGGTATACTAAGATTGGATAATACAGACGGTTCCTATATCGGGACGGTTCAAGGACTTGCATCTAATGCAGTCAAGGCCCTTTCTCATGATGCTTTTACCGAAATCTTAGTTGTAGGTCATTTTGAAGATGGGTTGTCTTTTGTCAATACCTCTTCAATGACACTTTCAGATGTGATAACAGAACAAGATGGCTTGGATTCAGATTTCATTAATGATGTTGTAACTAGATATGGCATTGCTTACATCGCAACACCTGACGAAGGAGTAATGAGGATTGATTTACAAGAATTATCTATTCTCTCTTCTTGGAAATCTCTTGGAGCAGACAATTTAGAGGCTGCTCCAATAGCAGTTGATGGAGATATAATTTACTTTGGTCTGACCGGTTTTGGAATATTATTGATTGATAGATACTCCAGCGATATAATAGATATATGGGATGCCGATGGAAGTAGTGGCTTACCTGATAATGACGTACTTGCTCTTCACCTAGATTATTACGGCGGTTTAATTGTTGGAATGGAGGTTCCTAATTCTGGCGGAACATCAAACCAAGCAATGGCTAGATGGGATGGTTCAGATTGGGAATATTTTGAAACAGATGTCCCAGGTGGCAACAATGATCCATGGAAAATCAATGATATCAAGAGTGATGCAGATGGAGTAGTAGCGGCTACTAATCGTGGAGTTTGCACTTGGACAGGTTGGGCAATAATACAAAATAATATTTATGAGTGGGATGAATGCATTTCTCCAATGAATACCTCTGCACGATTTAGTGAGACTTTTTCTATAGAATTAGTGCCTCTCAGCAGCCCTCTTTCTGACAGTTGTTGTACTCGCATCTTAGCAGGCCATAACGAGGGGGCTTCGCTAATAAATCGAGATGTTGGTCTAGAGGTAGTAGAAAGATGGACGGCAGGTGATGATACGCAAAGAGCTAGAGTGGTTAAGGTTCAAGATATATTGTATATTGGTTTTGAGAATACAGGAATAGGAAGATATAATCTCACCAGTCAGCAATGGCTTCAAACATGGGATGGNGATCAAGGATTTATTGATGATGATGATGTAACTGTTCTTATTCCTGGGCATATTGAAGATACAATTTGGGCAGGTGGTGACTTTGGATTAACGCTTATTGACGTAGTGAATAATAATGTGTTAATCGATTGGAATCGTGGTTTTAATTCAGGAGGGCCTACTCTTTCAAATTCTGCACCAGCTCATGTTGTAATAGTTGATGATATACTGCATTATTCAACTCAAAGATCTAATTCTTGGCAACAATCTAATGATGAGATTTTTAGAATTAATTTATCATCTAACTCTAGTGAGTCTACTATTGATGTAGGGCAAGAACTTGGTTGGGATGGGAAAATCCATAGTATTGGGCAAGTTTCTGAAGAACTTTGGATTGGGATAAGACCAAGACAATACTGGAATGAAGGTGACGGCACAATTGCTAGATGGAATCTAACTAACGAAACATGGGAAGAATCTCTTTCTACCATCAGTAGTGTGGAGAGAGTNAACGCTCAATTCCTTGGAGATTGCTTTCCAATAAATGCTTCATCCTGTGAGTTATGGGTTGCTTACGGTGATAATGTTATGAGACGATTTTCAGCACAAACAATGACATTACTTGATGAATGGACGGATATACCCGGCCCAATTCGAGGCATAGTAGAATATCAAGGCGATTATTTGTTTGCTAGTATGGATGGTATTCTTCGCTGGGAACCTAATAATGAAACATGGCTAGATCCATGGGTTGTTAATGATGGATTACCTTCTGATGCAGAAGATGAATTGTACACGATGATTACTGTCGGAGATGATCTTTGGGCAGGAAGTTATTCTGGTGGAGGATTTCAAACAAATTCCCAAATTATCCGTAAAAATGGTACCTCTGGTAATTGGACAACATGGCAAACCGGAAGTGCAGGTATCCCAGATGGTTATACTGCTGACATTGAGGTGTGTGATGACATAGTTCACATAGCAATTGGTGCAGTTAATTGGTGGGGNAATCAAGGAGGGATTGCTCGTTATGATTTGGCCGATCATGACTCGGATGGNACGACTGATGAGTGGATAACTTCGGTACTAACCTCAAATGGTTTGGCAGATAATGATGTTCGAGCCCTTGCGTGTGACGAATCTAATCGTATTATGTATGCTGGATTCGATGAACAAGGAGTAGGCCTCGCTAGGTATAATTACAATACTGATCAATTCTTATCCACACTTACGAATACAGCCGATGGTATTTCTGAAGATAGGATATTTCCAGGAGGCATGTTGCACGATGGTAACGTACTTCTTACAGCACATCAATATGATACTACAGGTGGAATTTCTAGAATAGTAACTTCTGGGTCTTCTACAATTAATGGCCAAATTCTAAGTCCGGGAATGGATGGTTGTTCAATTGTTCGAGCCCCCTCGAGCACCACTCCTGTGTATGCCATAGGGCGCTCTGGCCAAACATCAGGATTGAACAGAGTTGATAGATTAGATTCTACTGGGTTAATTGAAAGTGGATATGATGAATTAGTAGGATTAACAAGTGGGCAGGTTCAAAATATCATATATAATGAAACTAATGTTTGGGTCACATCAAGTCAAGATCGAAATTCATATTATTCATCTTCTATTCTGCAAGGCGAACTAACTAATGGAACTGTAAGATGGGAATTTGGATATAATTTTGAGAACGACATAATTAATGATATATCTCTAGATGGAGATAAATTATGGGTAACTACAGCTGGAAGTGGCCTTTGGAAGGTTGATCTTCTTCAACGTACAAAGGTTCCAACATCACCTGCTCTTCATTCGCAAATGGATGGAATGCATATCGAAGATGACGGCACCATGTATGTTGGATTAATGGGAGAATCTGGGACTTCTGCAGGCTACCAATCTTTTGATATTAATAATGAAAATTGGGGAGCAGGTAGTTTGATTGCTGGATTACCAAGTAATATAGTCAGAGATTTCTTACAATTAGATGGTCATGTTTTAATTGCTACTCATGGAGGTATTGGATTGTATAATATCTCAAGTTCGAGTTTCGATAATCCAATAACAACCTTCAATGGCCTTCCTTCTCCAATTATTGAACATTTAATGATTCTAGATAATCCAATCCAAGGCAATGGCACTATCTTAGTAGGTGGTTTGGTAGGATTAACAATTTTAGAAGATGAAACTTTTACGATACAAAGTACATTAGATTATTCTGATGGTTTGATTGGTAATCGTGTTTCAGGCCTTATGTTTGCAGACTCAGTAACTAGACAGGTTACTGTAGGGAACTCAACTTTCGACCAGTATCACAACGCTTCTGTCTTTATTTCTCATAATGGACAAGGTGCTACAAGACCAGGCGTTGCCGCTTGGGATATTGATACCGATATGCAAAATGGAACTTACTTGATTGATATGATTCCAAGTAATAATGTTCTAACTCTAGAGGCAGATACTTGGGGGGTTCATGTTGCCACAGACATTGCCCCATTAGTTCACTGGAATGGTACAATGATGCAGATGGAATCGGGAACCAGCGCGTCCAATTTACTTTCTTGGCCACCTTATGATATGGTTTCTAACGGAGAACATTTACTGCTTATTGGCTCTGGTGGTTTAGATGCCTTAGAGGTTAACAAAGATCACTCTGTTGTATTATCTGGCTCATTATCTGGATTATCGAGTGGTTACGTTAATTCTAATTCATTATATGTGGTAGGGGAAGATGGTTTACATCACTTCAATGCTCAAACGGGGCAGGAATATCCACGAGAATTCCAGAAGCGTGCTGAACCTTTAATCGTTTTATTCGCAGGTGAACAATGGGATTTGACTGAAACCAGTCATCCGGGGATGTCAACTGTTATGGTCAACTCATCAAGCGGTAGTGATAATCTCGTTCCTAATCCGATATTAATACCAAATGATTCTAATTCAATACCAGGCATATTGCCGATGTACAATGGTGCTCTGACAATTTCTAGCCCAGTATCTAATTCTCCTGTTTGGGCGCGTTCAGTTTCTTTGAATTACACAGGAACATGGGATTTAGCAAGTAGGAACCCAGCCATTGAAGCGGGTTTCCAAACAGCAATTTCTAATGTCGGACCTGGTTCAAATTCTGTTGAATTACATGTTCAAATGCAGTCACCTAAAAATGGTACAATTAGTGTTAGAATGACATATGACTGGGAGAGACTCGAAGTACCTACGATTTTAACATCTTTCTCAAATAGGGATAATGACGGAGGAGGAGTGCTCGAAGCATCCTGGTTACCTTCCGAGGATGCAGCTTGGCACTCTTACAGATTATATGTGTGGGATTCTGCAAGTAACCCGTCATGGGAACCAACTGAACAAGAGTTAGCTGACTTTGCAGGATACATGGAGATTCCATTCTGGTCTCAAACAACTGCTACAATCACCGAAGCGGATCATAATGGGGTAATGTCTCCATTAATTGATGGTAATAAATATCGAGCAGCGATTGTCACCGAGTATCCAGATGGTTCAGTAGGCGAACCAATGTCATGGCCTCTTAATGCGACCCCTATTGATGAAGTTCCATCTCCTCCCGACTGGCTTATGGCCAATCCGATTTCTGGTGGAACCGCAGGGACAATTTATGCAGAATGGGCAGCTTGTAATGAGATGGATGCTGATAAAACAAGGATCTGGGCTGTCGAACAAGAGATTACTAATGCATTAGCATTAACAGATAGTTTTGATATATCGTCAATTTCTGGTAATAATACAGTTCTTCAACTAAATCCAGGATCCACTTATTGGTTTGCGGCGGTATGTGTAGATCAAAACGGGCAATCTGATTTAATTAATGCCACAGTAATTGGGCCAATAGTCACTGCTGGTGGGCTTGATGATGGGATACCTCCTGCGCGAATTGAAGGAACTACTGCAATAGATGTACCAGATGATGAGGGCGGCCAAATACAAGTAAATTGGATATCTAATGATGAAGATGATTGTACTTTTTACACAATTTATGCTCTACCTGCAACTAGTTGGCAACCTCCAAACAATGTTGATGGTTGGCCAGTTGCCTCTTATGTTTCTGATTGTTCTTCAAATTCAACAATTATTTCTTCATTTGGAGATGCTCAGTTAGTTAATGATATTTCATATTGGGTTGGAGTTGTAGCCTCTGATGATTGGGGTAACGCTAATCTCAACGATGTGCTGGTAATCGAGGTCACCCCTCAATCAAATAATGGGGGCGTTGGAATACCCCCTGCTCGCGTATCTGGTTTGAGTGCTTATGATCATCCTGATGACGATGGAACAGCAATAGATGTAAATTGGAATCGATCTTTGGTTACTGATTTTTCATTCTACACAGTNTGGGTTTCTGACTTCTATCAAGAAGACCTGACTGAATCTTGGTCGATTTGTTCTGAATCTCCAGACTCATGTGGCCTTATTACCATTAATCAACAACAAATTGGCGGAGCATTCCAGTTACAAATGACAGTTTACAAAGCCCACTATGGAAATGAAATATCCATGGAGTCTTCTTCTTCGATAATCCCTGAAATTCCATTATATGTCACTGTAACTACTCATGATATTCATGGTAACGTTTTCTTAAATGATATGCAGGATCAGATGGTTTTAGTAATTCCTTCAGATAATAGCGGCGATGTATTCCCTCCTGCACGAATTGATGCACCTCAACTTTCAGACCGTCCTTTAGATGATGGAGATGGTGTATTCGTAACCTTCCAAGAAAGTGAAGAATCCGATATTTCAGAGTATTGGATTTATGCAGATACTGTCCCATATAGTACTATAGATAATCGTGAACCAGCACTTATCGTAGACAGAGATTTACAGCTTCCACTATTACTTGAGAGTTTTTCGAGTGGTAGTCCATTGGCGCCTAATATTATGTTCTGGGTTAGTGTTGTCCCAGTTGATTCATCAGGTAACTATTGGAGCGAAGGTGTAAAAACATCATCGATTGCTCTAATTAATGAAAATATTCTTGATCCTGGATTGCATATACCTGAGATAGGTGGAATAATTGCTTATTGGGACAGTTCTGGTTCGAGGATACAGATAGAATGGGATAGTAAGAATAACCCAATTATTGACTCCTATTACATATTTATGTCATCAACTCCATTTGAGGATACAAGAGATGCCGATACTTCGCAATTTGTCTCAATAGAATATTCTAGTTATTCTTGGAAATCAGATATTTCTGAGAATATCGATGGTAATGAATACTCGTTAGATAATGAGAATTCATACTGGATTGCGATAGTAGGATTTGATGGAGAAGTACATCGTCTTGCAGTAGATCCTCTTGAAGTTCAACCATGGTCTGAATCTGCATTTGGTAGTGATAATAATGGATTGGATGATTCTGGAGAATCTTGGATAAATCAATTGATTCAAGGTGACATGAATATGGTAATTGCTGTTTTATCGGGAATAATGATTTTAATTGGTGGTGCTTTAGTATTGAAACCTAGAGAGAGAGCGGCTCCTCAACCATGGGAAATGGGAACTTTAGAAGTCGAGCTTGAAGAGCAAATGTTCGATCAAGACTTTGGAATGGACGACGAAGAATCTTTCATCGAGAGTGATGAATCATCTAGTTCAGACAATATTACAACACCTCAGATTGATCCAATAGACTATTCTGAAGTGTCAGTAACTCCTCCATCTAATGACGTAGTTGATGAGTTATTAGGCGAAGAAGAAGATATTGACTTAGATGACCTTAGTGATTTGGCCGATGACTTCGATTTAGATGATTTAGATGATTTAGCGGAAGGTTTGAATGACGCAGATGATGATATTGACACCTCATTTATTGATGACATTCTGTGATATCCATTCAAAGAATTTGAAGTCTTGTAAGCTTACGCGCACTCATGTCGGATGACTCGGACCCACATTGTGAGGCTTGGTCAACAGTCGCTTGGGACGGAAAGAATCATCTTTTAGCCGCGGATCTTCATTTTGATAGATTAGAACGACATGCTATTCGTTTAGGATTTAATATGCCTGAGGATTATAGAGAAAGAATCTTCAAAGAATTGGATATGATTGAATTTTCTGAAACCCCTTTGGTGGGTCACCACCAACCTCCATATTTAGTTAAAGTAGGGGTGACAAAGAAAGGAGAGGTTTTTCTAATTCCTAGATTCAATCAACCTTGGTCACATATTCTTTCAGCAATAACAGTTTCAGCCCCAAAATGGAATGATAAAATTCGCGGAACTAAACACGGAGATTGGCAACCTTACTTAGATGCGAGAGATATGGCCTTAGAAAACAAAGTAGATATCTCTCTTTTAGTTGAAAATGATTCAATCATTGATGGTGACAGATGTATGCCAATTCTTCTTGATTTAGATGGTTTTGCTTATCATCCTAGGGTTGAGGAAGGAGCTTTAGATTCTATCACTTTAGAGCAAATTAAGCAAGGTATGGAGGATGCTGGCATACCTGTAAGGCCGGCGAGAATGACAATCTCTCTTGTATTAAGAGCGAAGGAAATGATAGTTCTAGGAAGTGGTATGGGTGTTCAGTCCTTGGGCATTATAGACGGCAGAAAAATAGGTGANCCACGTGGTAAATTATACGAAACTGCGATGTCTTGTTGGTTAGAGAAGCTATCTTCATCTTGGCAGTCAATTGAAGATTTGAGTTGATAAAATGATGATTGATTATTTTTCATTACAAACTCATATTCAAAATCCTTTGATTTCATTATTAGAATATTATAGAGAGTCAGAATTGCCAACTCAAGATGAATTATTACTTCAATCATCAGGACCAGTAACAGATTTGGCGCAGAAATCATTTCTTCCATGTTTAGAAAGTATCCGTATATTATTTTTCGAACCTCATACCAATAAAGAAAAAAAATCTATCTCTGAACTTAATGGAGATATAAATTTGGGTTTTAATGAGTCTTTAATTATTCTAATTCAAGAATACAAAGAAAGCCGTTGGCATACTATTGAAGAAATCAAGTCGTCATCACTCGAAGATGCAATTAATNTAACTAAAAAATGGGAAATTCCACTCGTTATTGATAGTGAATTAGCAATTGTTCCCGGAGGATTCACTGGTTTATTAGGATATGATCTAAATCGTTGGTCAGTTGATATCAAACTTGAAAATATTCCATTTCCCGGAACTTTACTTGGTGTTCTCTGGAGAGCTGATGCTTGGTGGGTTCATGATAGAGCGTTACAAAAATTAGAATTAATTTCAATTCCCAACCATCATTGGATTAAGGGTGCTAGAGCAAATAAGATAAATCTAAAATCTCCTACTGATAGTTCTAAGTTAGAGTTTTTTGAAGTTCCAGAATCTGAAAGTGATGCATCCCATGCTAACAAAGTAGACCGAATAAAAAATAGTATCCGACAAGGTCACATATACCAATTGAATTATGGGAGGAAATGGGAAGGCGAAATGCCAGACCATCCCTGGTATGCGTTTCAACGTATTCTGGAAACAAATCCATCTCCATTTTCATCTTGGCTGCACGTCCATGATCATGGTTGGAGTATAGCATCTGCAAGTCCTGAAAGGCTTCTTAAAACTAAGAAAGGAATCGTATCAACTCGGCCAATTAAAGGAACCTATCCTAGAGGCAGATCTATTGTAGAGGATAAGAGACTTCAATTAGAAATGTCATCATCTGAGAAGGAAATTGCAGAGCATCTGATGTTAGTCGATTTGAAGAAACATGATTTATCAAAGATTTGCAAACCTGGTTCAGTTCATTGGTCAGATTTTCGTATTGAAGCATTACCAACAGTACAACATTTAGTTAGTGGCGTCACTGGCGAATTGGGCGAAAATATAGATTTTGGAAAAATTATTTCTGCTTTATTCCCAGGTGGTTCAATTACAGGATGTCCAAAAATAGCCTCAATAGCCGCAATTAATACGATAGAAGGCGCACCAAGAAGTGCATGGACCGGGTCCATAGGTCACTTCCATTCATCATCAGGTATTTCTGAGTTCAATATTCTAATACGTACTCTAGAAGCGCATTCTGGTCCTAATAATTGGCATGGTAGAGTTCAGGCAGGGGGAGGTATTGTAATTGGTTCTCAAGCATCTTCTGAGGTAGAAGAAGCACGATGGAAAGCTACGGCGATTACCGATGCAACATGGGGCTTTAGAACTGGATTTTCAATAGAAGAGTTACCTAAGCGTAGATCAGAAATGTCTCCGATACCGAAAGTATCGGGACCTATTGGTGAACCAAAACCTCAACCAAAAACCTCACTCAAAACAGTAGGTCATATATTGAGAGGTGAAACTCAATCTTCCTTTACCGCTGATATATTATTGATTGATAATTTAGATTCATTCACTGAGAATATTGCTAATTCTTTGGTTAAATTAGGTAAATCAGTTCGCATCGTCGAGGGTCGCCCAAAAGAATTTGTTAACCCGCAAAAGATAGTTAACCGTTGGCTCCAAGATTTTAAGCCCAAATATGTAATTATAGGGCCAGGACCTTCTCGTCCCGAAAAATCAGAAATCACTATGGAAATTGCTCGATTGGCAGTAAATGGCAAATTAATAGTCGATAATTATCAGATACCTGTACTTGGGCTATGTTTGGGGCACCAAGCTTTGGGATTGGCAGTCGGATGGGAATTAATTGAATCTCCATTAGATGCAGTACATGGNATTCCATCATTGATTAATCATGATAATAGTGGATTGTATTTGAATTTAGAATCTCCTCTCGTTCTAATGAGGTATAATAGTTTAGTTCTCAATTCAAAAAATGAATTAATGGAATGTACGGCATGGGATGAATCAAAAACTCTTGTCATGGGGATTAGACATCCTATTCTGCCAGTATTTGGAATTCAGTACCATCCCGAATCAGTTGGCAGCCCATTTGGTGATAAATTAATATTAAATTTCCTTAACCAGAAACCTATCCTAGTTGAATCAATTTTACATGAAAGTCAAGTTAGAAGACCGTAGCCTTGAATTAGCAATCCATACTGGGAGAGTTTGAACTAACATGGCATACTGTAGGTTGTGTAAGCAAAACTACCCTAATAGTCAGTTCGTAAGTGGTAATGGTCCAAGATATCTTGTTTGCGCAAGATGTGCAATCGAACATGATCTTGCTGAAATTGATGAAGTCCCACAACTCTATTCCGATGAGTTAGTTAAAGCGAGATTCGCACTTTTCGGTCGTCGTTATAGATTATGGTTTGCAATATCTATTGGTTGGACTCTTTACTTTACATTAGGCAACGGAATAGAACTTTGGTCAAATTTATTTTTCATCAGTTTAATTTTAACAACCTTGGCAACTCCAGTTCTACATTTCTTAGGTTCTGCTCGCTTTAATGCAGAATTATCTAAACTTACCCCTTGATTCATTGTGACGAATCCTTGAAATAGGGTATACATACCTCCGTAAGTTAGAGGGAACAGAGGGTTCCCTATGAAAGCCCGCGAGAATGGATAATAAACAAGGAGGAGTTAAATAAATTTTAAGAACGTTCTAAAATCTATAAAATCAGCGTAGTAAAGCGTTTTTTTTATTATATTAGACATTTATTTAACTTGCTTCCCTTCAATCCTAATCTCCCGAAANAAAGTTTACAGAATATTAGGCGTGAGCATTATTCGGAAAGAGAGAACAGCGGGTACTCTACAACTAAATTTTTAAGGAAGTGAAAAGAAAATGAAGAAAACGAAAAATATGAGTATGTTGATTGCACTACTCCTCGTGCTAATGGCTGGTTCAGTCGGCGTTCAAGCTGACGGTTCTGATCCACTCGACCCATCAGATGGTGGCGCCGATTGGGACGGAGATGGACTAACCAATGCTGAGGAGCAGGCTGCAGGAACAGACATGAACAATGCAGATACTGACAACGATGGATTACCTGATGGATGGGAAGTAGCTTACGGGCTAAATCCTACATCATCAAGTGATGCGAACGCAGATCCGGATGGCGACGGCTTAACCAACTCTCAGGAGTACGCTGCGGGTACTAACCCGAATTCAGCAGATACTGATGGTGACGGTGTAGCTGACGGCTCGGATGCGTTCCCGAATGATCCTAACGATGGATCTTCATCTGACTCTGATGGAGACGGAATACCTGATGCGTACGACCCTGATTTCCCAGGAAACGACGAAGGTGACGGCGAAGGCGGCGCAGAAGGCGGCGGCGAATCAGAGCAAGAAGGTGAAGGTCAAGGTCAAGGACAAGGTCAAGGTCAAGGTCAAGGTCAAGGACAAGGTCAAGGTCAAGGTCAAGGTCAAGGNCAAGGNCAAGGTCAAGGTCAAGGTCAAGGTCAAGGTCAAGGTCAAGGTCAAGGTCAAGGACAAGGTCAAGGTCAAGGTCAAGGTCAAGGTCAAGGACAAGGTCAAGGACAAGGTCAAGGACAAGGTCAAGGTCAAGGTCAAGGACAAGGTCAAGGTCAAGGACAAGGTCAAGGTCAAGGTCAAGACGGTCAACAAGGCCAAGGCCAAGATCAAGGATCACAATCAGGACAAGATGGTCAACAAGGCCAAGACAGTCAGGATGGATCGCAAGGTCAGCAGCAAGATAATGGACAAGGCCAGCAACAATCTGGTGGTGAACAATCAGGTCAGCAAGGTGAGCAGACTGGCGATAGTCAGAATGGAAATAACCAGAACGGCCAGAACCAACAGCAGCAAGGTCAGACCCAAGACTCCAATCAAGGACAACAGGGTCAACAATCCGATCAGCAGCAAAACCAACAACTCGAGAACCAAGACCAGAACGGTGAGAACGACAACGACGGAGACGGCATCCCTGATGACCTAGACTTCGACGATGACAATGATGGTATTCCTGATAATCAGGATGCTAATCCCGAGGATCACGATAACGATGGTATCGACGATGCAGATGATGATGACGATGATGGCGACGGAATTGACGACCAAGAGGAAGTTAATGACGGCAACCCAAATACAGACATCTATGATCATGACAACGACGGTGTTAGCGATAACGTAGATTTTGATATCGACAATGATGGCATTGACAATTGGAACGACATTGGACCGAACGGTGAGGATTACTCACGCGATCATGACAATGACGGAATGAATGATGGTGTTGACAATGACGATGATAATGATAACATCCTCGATGTTGACGAAAACGATGGCGTTACCGGCGTATGGAGATATGATCATGACAACGATGGATACCAAGATTACTTGGATCTAGATGATGACAATGATGGTCTTTCCGACTGGTTTGAGCAGAATGATGGCTGGAGTAATACCGGTCAATTCGACCACGACAATGATGGCTTGGACGATTATCTGGATGATGACGACGATGGAGACGGTATCTTAGATGCTGACGAAAACGGCGGCGTTCTCTGATTGAGAAATTGGAATACTAGATTGTTTTGCTAGCCTGCAACATCGTAGATGTCATGCAGCGACAGACTCCCCTAGGGCGATACAGTCCTAGGGAGAGTCGCAACCTTTTCAAAAATCGAATAAAGTTGGTTGACTATCAGATTTCAACCTATTAGCATTAGCTAGCCTAGTAATTGCTCTGTTTATCCTCTTTTCACCAAAACCTCTGGATTTAGCAAATTCAGTAAGTTTTTCTTCTATAGATTTTGATGATTCTGGTAATGGTATCGGATGAATAGGATGATTTGTGAAAAGTCTCCGGATTTCTTCTAAATTTTCAGGTAAATCAAATCCTTTAGCAATAGAAATTTTTTCCATTGTGCCATGCTCTTTAATTAATTTCAAACCAGTCTTTGGTCCTATACCTCTTATTCCTTCATGGAAGTCAGTACCAATCATTATTCCCAAATCAACTAATTGTTCGTATGTAATTTGATGTAAATCGAGCATTTCTTTGAGCACAATTTTTTCGGCTTGGAGCACTCTACCAAATTTCCTCGTGCCATGAGACGTAAGATTTCTAATCATCACAGGTGCTCCATAAAGCAGAGTATCCCAATCCTGACTTGCAACTGCAAAGACTTCGTTATTTCTACAACGAACAGCAGCTGCTCCTTCAGCTTCCATTGGTGCTTCCAACCATGTCACTCCTAAACAATCGAACATTTCTTTAGTTTCTGCAACCATTTCTCTAGTATATTCAGCAGTCTGAGGGCCCAACTTTTTAGCAGCACTCATATCTCCTGCTTCAATTGCAGCTTCCCATTTCGAAACAGCATTAATCTTTCTTTCTTTTCTCCCGCTTAATGTTTCCATCTTCAATTGGTGTGGTTTCCCATCAAAAATGAAAACAGGATCAATACCTTCTTCCATCATTATTGTTGCTCTATCTAAGAATCCCATGAGGTGAGCCACAGGTTTACCATTATACGATAGTGGCTTACCATCTTGACCAGTCAAACTAGTTATGAACTGATATGCATTAAGAAAAACATCAACGGCTACTTTTTCACCTTTTAATTCACTCAAACCGATAGGCTGAGAAGGCGCTAAATCTCTCAAATTACATCCCATGATACTCCCCCTGCCCCGTCTTCATGCTATGGCCGACGTCGAGGCATTTAGGGTTGAAGTCGGACACGGGTGAACATAGGTGACGTAATGTCAGGAACTCTAATTCTTGGAAGTGGATGGCATCCATTCCTTTTTCGTTCAGAAATTAAGTCATTATTTGGTGATTTTAAGATACTCCATCCTCGCCTTATATTACTCGATAAGGCTATTGAAGATAAATTTCTTTCACGTTTATCATCTGCTGCTTTAGTAGATGATTTAATTCATTTTGGCGGTTTTTCTAATGAGACTGATTTTACTAGGTTATCTCAAGAAATATCTAATTGGTCTCGGGAAAATTTACCTTTAGGTAGTTTTGCAGTCAGAAGTAAAAAATTAGGTTCAGGAGTAAAAGGTATATCTCGCAGAGACTTAGAAAAGGAAGTAGGAGCTGAATTATATTCTGATAAAAATCCTGTTGATTTAAACAATCCACAATATGAGATTGTGATTATTGTTGCTGGTAAAGTAGATGGAGAGGTGCACTGGGATTCAGTAGCAAGCAATCCTTGTATTATATGGGGAATTAGGGAAAATAAATGGACTAAACCTAATTTTATTGGACGGCAACCAATGGAAAGACCATTTTTCAAACCGATATCTCTCGAACCTAGATTAGCAAAATTATTGATATCTCTAGCTCATAGAGAGGCAATTAATCCAAAAATAATGATTGATCCTTTCTGTGGTACCGGAGGTATAGCAATAGAAGCCTTACTGCAAGGAATGGACGTATATGCTAGTGATTTAGATCCTACTATGGTCTATGGTGCTAAAAAAAACCTCTCATGGGCAGATAAGCATAATTCAGGTATAATCAAAGTGGAAAAATGTAGTGTTAAGAATATAGCTAAACTATGGGCTAAAAAGAAGAATTGTATATTTGCTTTTGATCCTCCATATGGCCGTAATGCTTGGAAATCGGATGATGGTCTTGAGTTATTTTTAGCTGCCTTGGCTCAAGCGTTAGAAATTGACCCCGGTTCTACAATATCTACCATGCTGCCTGCAGGGGCAGAATCTCTTGAAAATGACCCCGAAGTCGATTATATCGTAATGGGTAGACCTTGGAGCGAAATTGAGAATCAAATAAATGCTATAGGTTGGAGCGTTGTTGTACGTTCACCCGTCAAAGTTCACAAGAGTTTAGCACGTATGGTTGTCGTTTGTCATCCGTTGCATTGAAATCAGATTACCCCTGCACGACTAATAACAAGGGCTGTTAGTTTAGTGGATAAAATGGGGCGCTTCGGACGCCTTGCCCCGGGTTCGAATCCTGGACGGCCCACCATATCATTCATTTTTTTCCCATTTACTGATTATATCGCTACCTAGTTTAATTTCTTCTTTCTCAATCAATCCTGCTTGTTCAAGATGACTTTTATTGAAGTAATTTTCATTTTTTGCATCCAATTCTATTTTTGATATACAAAGATGAGCCGAATCTACAAGTTTTTCTTCTAAGAAACGTTTCCAAGTTTCTAATCCTCCTTCTAATAACAGTGTTTGAACCTCTAAGTCTCCCAAGTAATCTAGTATCTTCTTAACATCTATTTTTCTATTTTCTGAGGGTAAAACAATTCTATTGACATGTTCTTTATCATTGCTGGAATCATATTTTTCCGCATTAATTAGGTATGTTTCAGCGTCTGAAGTTGTCATTAAATAGCAATCATTGGGAATTCTATTATTTGGATCAATAACAATTCTTTTTGGTATAATGTCGCTAGCAGAAATTTTTTCAGCTCTTACTGTTAACTTGGGATCATCTCTGATTACAGTATTCACTCCAACAATAATCGCCATCGAATCTCTTCTTATTTGATGTACCATTTCTAATGATTCCTTTGATGAGAACCTTACTGCGGGCTTTTCTGGATCACCATCTATTCTTCCATTATTATCTGTAGCCGCTTTTAGAAGTACATACGGTCTTCTATATTTACACCAATGCATGAATGCAAACATTTGCTGATTACATTCTTTTTCTAGAATGCCGATTTCAATATCTATTCCTTCTCGTTTTAGAGCTTCCAAACCTCCTCCTCTCACGATAGGATTTGGATCTGCTGCTCCAATGACAACTTTCTTCACTCCAGCCCACATCAATGCTTCGCTGCAAGGAGGCGTTCTTCCGAAATGATTGCATGGTTCAAGAGTCACATAGGCAATAGCTCCTTGAGTTTCTACACCTCTTGATTCCGCATCTGCGATTGCCATTTGTTCGGCATGAAGCCCGCCAAGATGGTCATGCCACCCTTCGGCAATGATTTCTCCGGCCCTCACTAAGACACAACCAACAAGTGGGTTTGGTCTGACTGAGTATCTTCCTCTTTCAGCTAATTCAATAGCTCGACGCATGAAATCTTCATCGTCCATAGGATGCCCTCTAAACGTTCGAAACATCCTTTACTCATGATTCCTCGCTTTGGGAGCATTCAAGTCTCAACTCCTTACTGGTGTAATCATGACACGTATTGCGTGTATCCTTAACCCCAAGGCCCGAGATGGATTATCTATGAAGCAATGGGACTTATTTGAGCCCGCTTTGAGGACTGCAGGATTTGAAATAGATTTACATCAAACCGAATACCCAGGTCATGCAACAGAGATTGCTCATAATCTATCTAGCGGNGATTACGAAATTGTAGTTGCAGTCGGAGGTGACGGTACGGTNCATGAGGTTGCATCAGGCCTTAGAAGTTCAAAAATGACATTAGGGATTTTACCAATAGGTAGTGGTAATGATTATGCTCGAGCTCATGGAATTCCTATTCCCAGAGGTAAAAAATTTCCAGANATGCAAGGCGCAATAGACATCCTAGTTTCAGGTACCGANAGAAGAGTTGGTGCAGTAAGGGTCGAAGGNCCTCCTGCGATTGGTCATGATACAATTCCTGATCCAAAACATCACTCAGTGGATGGTGACCCTGATATTGATGGAAATATGGTGCGTTGGAGTTTCTTAGAAGTTGATTCTGGAGTTACATCTGCAGTAAATCGTATGAAGAATGAAGGGAAGTTCAAATGGATTAGAGGCCAGATGAAGTATACTTTTTTAGGGATTAGAGCAATACTTGGTTGGAAGAAACAACGGGGCTGGATCAAAGTAGATGATGAACCCGGACGCATAGTTGATTTTTCAGGCTTATTTTGCCTTTCTCAATGCCAGACATTTGGCGGTGGATTCAAAGTCACACCTGGTGCATCCCCAATTCAAAATCATGGTTCACTAATACTAGCCTTTGGGCTTTCTAAATTACAGATGCTCCTGATAATGGGTCCATTAGAAAAAGGAAAGCATGTAGGGAAGTGGGGGAAAATTAGTATGCAACCCTCCAAATCTCTTGAAGTTAGAGCAGTCGATAAAGATGGCAATCCATCTAATGAACGCCATAATCCAATAATGTTTGTTAATGTAGATGGTGAAGCGGTTCTAACTACTCCAGTTTCAATGAAGTATCATGAAAATCAGATCACAATCCGTGGTGCATCTTCGATTCCTAATGAGTGATAGTGGCGCCGAGAGAGGGATTTGAACCCCCGCGTCCAATGGACAGTGGATTTCAAATCCACCGCAATACCGGGCTATGCGATCTCGGCCGCGCTCTATCGAATCACTCATCAGAGATGAACTTTACAATCTTCAACTGTAGAATCCAGGTCTGCACCACTCCGGTAATCCAGTAGTGGCTTCAGGATGTGTTAATCCGATGAATAGTATCATGACAATAATGAAAAACGCAGGGAATAGCGCTGTAAGGGTTAGAATCTTAGAATCTTCATCTCCAAAAAGATGCATAAATATGGCTGCAATCATTATGAATTTAGGTACACCAATACCAACTAATATTACTAAAGTCAACTTTTTCTCTGTATAACCAATATTAGCGGCTGTATCGGATAAATCCAAACCAACTGCTGCGACCTCTATTAAAGTCAAAATCATTAATCCATAGAAATTCATCCAGTAGGGGTCTTTTCCCATAATTGTGTAATGTGCCATTTTTTTCACCTCAATATAGATAGAAGAATGGGAATACTAGTACCCAAACTAAGTCGACAAAGTGCCAGTAGAGACCGAAATACTCAATCGATACTGCATTTGTTGGAGTATATCCGCCAGTCCACGCTTTGAATGTCATGTATGTTAATCCGATTATTCCCCCAAAGACGTGAACACCGTGCGTTCCTGTAGTTACATAGAAAGTAGATGCACTGACACTAATATCTGCAAGCATAGTTGCTCCTGTTGCTTCATCCACCCAATCATGATGGTGATAATGATCTGCATTAATCAAATACCCTTCTGAATATAGGGAATGAATGTGATGCTCATGTATCCCTAAGATCTCTATTTCAGGTACATAGAAACCAATAAACCATTCAGTCATCTTCAATGCAAGGAAAATTATTGCTAAAATCCATGTGCTTCCAAGATATCTATATACTCTCTTTCTACGAACTTCTTCATCCACAGTTCCCAATGGTTTCTTTGCCCATCTTAGTGCTTGAACAAT
>JGI26242J51144_1000094_pt1 | contig 30164 bp, 34 predicted proteins | sample SaaInlV_100m_DNA_3_FD_51144 | JGI IMG/M metagenome (IMG submission 51144)
AATACTCCCATTACAGAGTCATGTTTTAATAAATAGGAAAGATTTTCATAATTCCCCAGGTCATTTATTGCAACTACATTTAAATCCGAGTCACTTTCAATAATTATTCTAAGAATNGATCTACCAATTCTGCCAAAACCGTTAATTGCAATATTACTCATTGACTCTACTTTCTGAAAGTTTGGTTATTGTGTCGATTATTCTTGCACTATATCCCCATCCATTATCAAACCAGACAAGGATTTTAATTTTATTGTTATTTATATCCATGGTTGCTAAACCATCAATAATTCCAGAATGTGAATTACCAACAACATCTGAGGAAACAATTGGATCAAAAGTTATATCTAGAACTTTATTGTATGGAAGATGCTTAATAGCCTCTTTAATCGTCTGATTGATTTCTTCGGATGTAGCTTCTGTTTTAATATCAATTGTAAGGTCGACAGTACTTCCATCTGGTACAGGTACTGTCATAGAGGATGATGCAACCTTATCTTTCATAAAAGGTAAAACAGTTTCAATAACTTCTGAAGATTTAGTGATAGCAGGAATGATATTTTCTCCTGCAGCTCTGTTTAATCTGAAACCTTCACCGGCAACGTCAGCCAATCTATTTGAATTTGAATAACCGTGAACAGTAGTAAGAAATGCTCTCTCTACACCATATTTTTCATTAATAATTTTGAGCAGGGGTGCTACAGCATTAGCCGTGTTTGATCCAAGAGATATGATGTCATTGTTAAAATCAACCTTTGTATCATTAGCACCAGGAACATAAATTTGTATATCACTCCCAGATTTAGGTGTCGATGCAATCAATACTCTTTTACAACCTTTTGCAATATGTTCANTGGCCTCATCAAGGTCTTGTTTTCTTCCAGTGGATACTATTAATATGTCGGTCTCAAGATCCTTCCATGATGCTTCTGAAGCATCCTTCCAGTCATTAAAGACTATATTTTTACCATTTATTTTAAAACCAGTATCTGTTGTTTCTATATCCGCATCGAGTTTTCCATATATTGTGTCGTATTTAAGCAAATAAAGAAGATTCTCTTTATCGGCTATATCGGAAATAGAGACAATATTTATTAAATCATTATTAAGAGTTTGTCTTAATAGGTCTCTTCCTATTCTTCCAAACCCTAAAATTGAAATGTTCATAAATGCCTCGTATAGTTAAGTCTTAATNNTAAAGGANTGGTTGTATAAATTATGTCGATTTTATTAAATATTTGTGAACTCTAGAGTATTGGTAATGATGTTATACGAACAAATAGATACCCTTCTCTTTGGAGAAAAGCCAACCTCGGAACTGTCTGCCGAGGCTTTTGATGTTAAATTATCAAGTTTCGGAAAAAATATTACATACAGTCCTAAGGTTTTTATACCGCTGACTACTTTATGTCAAGATTCATGTGCGTATTGTACATTTGTTAAAACCCCAAAAGATGGAGGTACTTTTCTTAACTACGAAGAAGTAGATGCAATTGCATCTGTTGGTGTATCTGCAGGTTGTTACGAAGCATTATTTACACTCGGAGATAAACCAGAGGTAAAATGGGATTTCGCACTTGAACAGTTAAAAAGTTTTGGTTTTTCTTCAACTCATGAGTATCTAACTGACAATATGAAAAAAATTCATCAGAAATATAAAATATTTCCTCATGCAAATCCAGGATTAATGANTAAAGATGAAATTATTAACTACAAACAATATTCTCCCTCTGGAGGTCTTATGCTAGAGAGTTTTTCTCCTAAATTACTGGAAAAAGGTCGAGCACACTATGGTGCTAAAACAAAAAATATAAAATTTCGAATTGAAACATTAAATAATGCTGAAAAAATTAAATACCCAATGACAACAGGTCTTCTTATTGGGATAACTGAGAGTAAAGATGAATTAATAAATGATATTGTTGAACTTATTCAATTATGTAAAAAAAATACTGCAATACAGGAAATAATTTTACAAAACTTTAGAGCTAAAAAAAATACGCTTATGAGAAATAATGCCGAAATAATAAATGATCTCTTTTTAAGGATTATCGCAACTACAAGATTATTGTTACCGTCCCAGATTTCATTACAGGTTCCACCTAATCTATTACCTGATGTTGAAATGTACTTAACTAGTGGCATTAATGACTTAGGAGGAATATCACCTAAGACTATTGATTGGGTTAATCCTGATCATTTGTGGCCAGATCTAAATAATTTAGAAAAAATAACAAGTTCAAGTGGACAATCTCTTAAAAAAAGACTTCCTGTTTATCCAAGTTTTATAAATAATGAATGGTTAAGCACACCAGTTTTTGAAAAAGTCAGTAATGTTATTGATAACAATGGTTATCCGAAACAATGATAGAAAATAAAAATATATCCTATTTAAGAATCCGTCCTTGCGATAGTGATAATGAAATATATTTGAATTCAAGAGCTAAAGAAGGTACTTCTGCCTTTACTTTAAAACCAGGACTTGATATCAATTATCAAAATCTATTAATAAATGGCTTTCAAACTATTTCATCAGATATTGTTTCTAATTCTTCAGCATGGTTCGTTGATGATGAACTAATTAACACAAAGATACAACAAAATTCAAAAAGATTAATTTATNGATACAAGGGAATTAAAGAAAATGCTTTAGAAGTCATTTCAAGATACAAACCAGCGATAGTACTTATAGAAAACCTGGAAGATGTGGAATTTTTCATGTCTCTTAATGGAACAACTAATTTTATTATCTCTAAGTATGTTAACTCTATAGATGAGGCAATAGAGGCTGTAAAAAGGGGAGTCGATGACTTATTCCTGCGTGATTGGAGTAAAAATCAAATTCTAGAACTTCAAAGTAAATTATCAATTCCTTTGTACGAGAGAACAATACTTTCACCACTGCTAGAAGTTAATGAAGCTAGGAACTTATTAGAAAAAACTGAATTTACAAATTTCCTTCAAACGAGAAATGTTCGAGGTTACAAAAGAGAAACTACTTCATGGTATCCAGGTAGCGGAGAGTCTATACCTAATCTTTTCAATTTCACTTCAGAAACATTATCTGATTATAAAACCTCGAATTTTGATAATATATTAAAAAATTTTCTAAAAACAGAACATCTTAATGAAAAAGATCTCCTTGATTTATTTAAAACATCTGGAAAGTACATCAANCAAATTGCTGAACTTGCGAATGAGTTAACAAAGAATGTTCACGGTAACAAAGTTACATTTGTTAAAAACCGAAACATCAATTACACAAATCAGTGTTATTACAAGTGTGGTTTCTGCGGCTTTTCAAAAGGTCCCCAAAGTTTAGATCTCAAAGAAAAACCATATACATTAACACCTGATGAAGTCCTTAATAGAACAATAGAAGCACATAAAAATGGTGCCTCAGAAGTTTGCTTACAAGGGGGGATTCATCCAAGTTATACAGGAGATTTCTATATTGATTTAGTTAAAAAAATAAAGAGTAAATTACCTGACATGCACATACATGGCTTTACACCACTGGAAATATGGCAAGGTGCAAATACTGTAAATAAGTCAATAGAAAACTATTTACAAGAACTTAAAGAAGCAGGNTTGGGAACTCTACCTGGCACCGCAGCTGAAATACTGGATGACAGAATAAGGAAGTACTTNTGCGATGATAAAATCACTTCATCTCAATGGGGTTACGTCATGGAAGTTGCTCATTCATTAGGTATTAAATCNACTGCAACAATTATGTTCGGCCACATAGATGATCTAGAGTCTTGGGTAAATCACTTTCAATTAATTAAAAATATTCAAATAAAGACAAATGGATTTACAGAAATTGTCCCTCTTCCTTTTGTTCACATGGGTTCTCCAATATTTTTACAAGGTAAGAGTATGCCAGGTCCTGCTTGGGATGAAATAGTGCTGATGCATTCATTAGCGAGAATATACTTTCACAACACAATAGATAATATTCAAGCAAGCTGGGTAAAACTTGGTCATGATGGTGCAAAAGTTCTTCTTGAGTCTGGGGTTAATGATCTCGGAGGAACCTTAATCAATGAAAACATCAGTAGGGCATCAGGAGCAAATCACGGTCAGGAGACTACTGACATGGAATTTATCAGTCTAATTAATGACGCAGGAAAAATTCCATATTTAAGAAACACGTTATATACATCTTTTAAGAATCTTGAAAGTGTAAGTTCTGAAAATGTTATCAAAATATAATATAGTTACATTATTTCCAAAACTCATAGACGAGTGGTCAGAAACTGGAATAATCTCTAAAGCACATGAAAGTGACCTTTTTGAACTTTCTACAACAAATCTAAGAGACTACGGTCTAGGTGATTACCACCAGGTTGATGACGCACCATATGGTGGTGGACCAGGTATGGTACTTATGCCCGAACCCCTGGATAATGCAATATCAGCTAATAAATTGGATATAAATATATTTTTAACTCCATCGGGGGACCAGCTGAATGAAAATCTTATAACCGAATTGCATACATTTCAATCAGCAAACATCATTTGCGGCAGATATGAAGGATATGATCAAAGGATTATTGATATGCATGCTGATTATCAAATATCAATTGGTCAAACTGTTGTATCAGGTGGAGAAGTCCCAGCACTGTTCTTACTTGAAGCCCTGATAAGAAAAATACCTGGTGCACTTGGCAATGCTGAATCTTTAGTTACTGAATCATTTACAGATGGAAAACTTGACCATCCTGTTTATACAAGACCAGAAGTTTATAAGGAAAAANCGGTTCCATCCGTATTACTATCGGGAAATCACAAGAAAATTGAAGAATGGAAAAAGAATAATTTAACGGACATATAAAGCTAAATAACTTATATAATCCTCTACTGGAGAAGATATGAATTTAATTGAAGAAATAGAACAATCAAAGTTAAAAGAAGAATTACCTTCTTATAAAGCTGGTGATTCTGTAAAAGTTAATGTAAAAGTTTCCGAAGGTAATCGTGAAAGAATCCAGACTTTTGAAGGCGTAATAATTGCAACTAATGGTGTTGCCCTCAATAAAACTATGACAGTACGCAAACTTTCATTCGGTGTTGGCGTNGAGAGGATATTCCCCGTACATGCTCCAATAGTTGACTCTATAGAGGTTATTAGAAAAGGTAAAGTTCGTAGGTCTAAACTTTACTATCTAAGAGATCGAGTAGGAAAAGCTGCCAAAATCAAAGAAGATCGTTCCTAACTTATTAATATTAAATTATTATAAGAATTTTTACCAAGCTATTAACTATCCTTCTAGCAATATTGCTNGCTTCAATAATCAGAATATTCTTGGTCCAATTATATATAATTCCATCTGAGTCGATGACTCCCACACTTAATGTATCCGATAGGGTACTGGTTCTTAAAGATGATATCTCCAACNTCAATTATGGTATTGGAGAAATTGTTGTTTTCTACCACCCAGATACCTATGTAGACGTATCTCNAGCTTCCAAATTAGTTGAATCANTAAAAATATGGAATTATTTTGATGCTCCGTCCCAAACGGTCTATATCAAAAGAATAATTGGATTACCTGGAGATGTAATAAAAATCGACACTCTTGGAAATATTTACAGAAATAATGAGTTATTAACATTTAAAGGGATATTAAATGAAACATTTACGAATCAAGAAAAATATAGTGTGCCAAATGATTCATATTTTTTATTAGGTGACAACAGAAGCAATAGCCAAGACTCTAGAGTATTTGGTTATGTACCTGTCGACAATCTAATTGGTAAAGCTTTCTATGTGGTCTACCCATATGAAAATATTCAAATATTAGATAATGATTGAACTAAATATTTGGAAAGAAAATCCTGAACAATTTATTATTGGAGCTGATGAAGTAGGTAGAGGTTGTTTTGCAGGGCCAATTGTTGGGTGTGCTGTCAAAATAAGTTCAAAAGATAAAAAGTACCTTTCAGAAGTAAAAGATTCAAAGAAACTCAGTTCTAAAAAAAGAAATAGTATATTCAACGATATTCATAATGCTGATATTGTTTATGCACTTTCAATATGCGACAATACACAAATTGATAAATACGGCATTCAAAAAGCAAATCAGGTTGTTCTTTCAGATTCAATAAATAAGATAAAAAAAGGAACTGAAAAAATATATGTAGATCATTTCAAAATAGATATACCGAATGCAATATCTTTAACTAGGGGAGAAGATAAAAGTCTCGCTATAGCTTTAGCAAGCATTATTGCCAAAGTTAGTAGAGATAATTACATGATAAAGATCTCAAATAAATATCCTGAGTATGACTTTGCAAGTAATAAAGGATATGGAACGTTGGTACATAGAAATGCTATTGCTAAGTATGGACTTACAGAACTACATAGGGCGTCTTTTAACTTAAAGCCCAAATAATTGCTACAACAGCGAGAATTATGCTAAAAATAATATTGAAATAATCAGTTCTGTTTGCTTTATAAGGTCTATTTGGATCAAATCCCATGACTACATTCTAAGTTAATTTATATTAAACTTGAAATATGGTTTTAGAATCTAAAAATAAAGGTAACGTACTAACTCTTAGTTTTAATGACGAGAAAACAAAAAACTCTATATCAGCCAATGATTGGATTGAGTTTCGAAAACAAGTAAAAGAATTTGATGAAAGTGATTTAAAGTATTTGGTTTTATCCCAGTCAAATGGAAACTTTTCTTCAGGTGCTCAACTAGGTGAGAACCTCAATGCACTCATGGACGATGTTACCGATGCAGCACAAGCTTTATGGGACTGCAGAAAACCAGTAATTTCCCTCGTTGATGGGATTTGTGCAGGAGCGGGTGCAAACATGATTCTTTTATCAGATTTTATAATTGCTACACCAACTGCTCGATTCATAGAAGTATTTGCTAGGAGAGGGCTCGTAGTTGATTTTGCAGGATCATGGACTCTTCCTAGAATAATAGGCGTACAAAAAGCTAAAGAGCTAATGATGACTAGCGAAGAAATCACTGGTGAGGAAATGAATAGGCTTAATATGCTATATAAAATGGTTGAACCAAGCAATTTACAAGATGAAGCATCATCTCTAATCGAAAAATTAGATAAGTTAAGTTTTATCTCTATATGCATGAATAAAGAACAAATTAAAAATGGTCTTAATAAAACTTTCTCAGATTCTTTAGAGCTTGAGGGTGTAAATCAAAAGAGTAGATTTATTCATTCAGATGCTGCTGAGGGGATGTTGGCCTTCATGGACAAGAGACAACCTGATTATAAAAATACATTAGATGTATAAAATTTTTGCATAAATATTCATCTTTATGTATATTTATGCAATAATTACAACTTAATATAAACGGAGGTTTAGAAAATTGAAAAATAAGAAAACACTTATTTTAATATTTGCTCTCGCATTAGTAGCTACCGCCTGTTCTGGTACAGCTACACCATGCGATGAAGTAGATATTACTACTGGTGACAATGGGTTACCAGATCTTGGTGGATGTGAATTTACATTTGCTGTCGAGAACGCATACTTACCATTTAATTACATTGACGCTGAAACAGGCGAAGCTTTGGGTTGGGATTATGATGTTTTTAATCACATGGGAGAGTTAATGAACTTTACACCTGTATATGTTCCTACAGCATGGGATGGAATGATTCAAGCAACAGCTGACGGTCAATTCATGATTGCTGGTGACGGAATAACAATTACAAGTGAAAGAGATGAAATCGTTGACTTTTCTAATGGTTACATAAACTTAGCTCAAAAAGTGCTTGTTGCTGCTGATAATTCAATGGTTATGAGCATAGATGATCTTAAATCAGGAGACTACACAGTTGCAGTACAAAAAGGTACAACTAACTATGAGTTTGCTGTTGGAGAATTAGGTGAGGATAAAGTGAAAGCTTTTGATACATTCGATTTCGCAATCGCTGCTGTTATTTCAGGTGATGCAGATGCTTCAATTATTGATGAAACTGCTGGTCTTGGATACATGGGTGCAAACAAAGATAAAGTAAAACTAGTTGGTGGAGATTTAACTTCAGAACAACTAGGATTTGCATTTCCTAATGGAAGCCCTCTTGTTGATGTAGTTAATAAAGGATTAGCTGCTATGACAGATAGTGGAAAACTAGGAGAGATTAATGCTAAATTCTTCTCACCTGACTTTGTTGTTACTTATGATGATATCGCAGAATGTGACGAAAACATTCCTGCAGAGTATCTACCTGAGGACTGTGAAGTATAACTTTTAAATTTATAAAAATTTAAATTTGTAATAGGCACGGATTTCCGTGCCTATTGCTTTAATATGGTAAACAATGAAACTTAAAAACATCTTAAAGCCCGAAAACTGGTGGATGATAATTTTAACTGTAATCATCACTTGGATGTTTTATATTATTATTGTTGACCCTGAATACAACAAAGCTTTCTTTTTTATTCTTCCTGGTTTGAAACTTACTTTTCTTTCTACAATTGCATCCTTCGTAATTGCACTTTTTCTTGGGCTGATATCTGGAATTGGAAGAATTTCTAATAATAAAATTGCTAGTACTTTATCTAGAACATACATCGAATTTATTCGTGGTGTTCCAGTCTTAATACTTATTTTTACTATTGCTTTTGTACTTGTAGCTAATGCAGCAGAATTTCTTAATATAAATAATGGAAACGTTCCTATGTTAATGCGTGCAATAATCGCCCTTTCAGTTTTCTATGGAGCATATATTGCAGAAGTCTTTCGTGCGGGTATTGAATCTGTTTCTCAAGGTCAGAGAGAGGGTGGTGCATCACTTGGATTAAATGATAGACAAGTTATGAGATTCATAGTTCTTCCACAAGCTTTTAGAAATATGCTTCCAGCTCTTGGTAATGACTTTATTTCCATGATGAAAGATTCATCTTTACTCTCTGTTTTAGCAGTAGAAGATTTAACATATAGAGGTCGTCTCTATTCCGGTAGTACTTTTAGGTTTGCTGAGACATATCTTGTCTTAACAGTCTTATATTTGTGTATTACTTTAATACTTTCAGCGATTCAAAGACAAATAGAGAAAAGACTTGAAACTAAATAATACATCTAGTCAGATCGTTCTTCTCAAGGAATATTTAGATGTCATTAAAAATCTTAAAAATTATTCAGACCACACTGTAGTTGCCTATAAAACTGATATTTCTCAGTATTTCAAATACATCAATAATAATAAATCTATAAATCCAGAAAAATTTGTACAAAGCCTAGCAAAAATGGATTATTCGAAAACAACGTTGAACAGAAAAATCGCCTCCATTACTGCTTTTCTCAACTGGTGTAGTAAATCTAAGGGAGTTGAAACACCTGATATCTCTAATATTAAAGCACTAAAAACTGAAAAAAAGCTTCCTAATGTTATGACCAGTGGGTACATAAATACTTTACTCAATGGGATACCAACTACAACATCAAAAGAAATAAGAGATAGGTCAATTATCGAAATTCTTTACTCTTCTGGATTGCGAGTGTCAGAGCTTACTAATTTAAAAATTAATGATATTAAGAGTAATCAATCTATAAGAGTTTTGGGAAAAGGAAATAAAACAAGAATATTGCCAATGACTAAGCAGGCCTATAAATACTATCAATTGTGGTTAGATAGTAGAGCTAATATAAGCACCAAGGATTCGGGTGAATTTGTGTTTCTCGGAATTCAAGGTAAACAGATTAGCGATAGAGAAGTTAGAAGAATTGTCAAACTTCGGCTAGGTACATTTCCTCATAGCATCAGACATACATTTGCTACACATCTACTAGATGGTGGAGCTGATTTAAGGGTTGTTCAGGAACTATTAGGTCATACTGATCCCAGCACAACACAGATTTATACTCATGTATCAAAAAAGCAACTAAAAGAAAAATATAAAAGAACTCACCCAAGGGGTTGATTAAAACCTATTCCTAGGTATTATTTAAACAGAAATAGACACCATTTTTTTAAAGCTTCCTTGGTGAACGTAAGTTTGGAAGCCGCGTAAGTAATAAATATGGGATGAAATAACCAAAGGAGAATAATGAGTACAAACATGAAAGAACTCTTAGAAGCAGGAGTTCATTTTGGTCACCAGACCCAACGATGGAACCCGAAAATGGATAATTATATCTATGGGGATAAAAGCGGAATACACATTTTAGATTTAAGAATAACTTATGATGCTATCGCAAAAGCTGAAGATTTTGTTCAAAAAATTGTAGCAAATGGAGGAAAAGTATTGTTTGTAGGTACAAAACCACAGGCTCAAAATGTAATCCAAGAACAAGCCGAATCTGCTGGAATGCCTTTTGTAAATCATAGATGGCTGGGCGGTATGTTAACAAACTTTAAAACTATTATTAAACGAGTCATTTATCTGAAAGAGTTAATTTCGTTAGAAGATTCTGGAGAGATAAATGCCTATCCAAAACCAGAGAGGCTAAGAATTAGACGAGAAGTTACAAAATTAACTCGTTCTATTGGTGGAATTGTAAATTTAAGTAAAATTCCTGATGCAATATTTATTGTGGACTTAATGAATGAATCTACTGCACTCACAGAAGCGAATAAGTTAGGTATACCTGTTATAGGTTTAGCTGACTCAAATGTTGACCCTACCGGAGTTGATATTGTTATTCCTGGTAATGATGATGCTATAAGATCTATAGAAGTAGTTACATCTGCAATAGCCGAAGCCTGTGCAAAAGGTGCTGGGCTAGAAGCGGTTAAAGCAGAAAAGGAAGGTGAATAATGAGTATTTCAGCCACTGATGTAAAAAAACTTAGGGATATGACTGGTGCAGGAATGATGGATGCAAAAAAAGCATTAACAGAAACTAATTCAGATTTTGAAGCAGCTGTGAAGTATTTAAGGGAGAAAGGTTTAGCAGACTCAAAAAAACGTGAAGATAAAGAAGCTAACCAGGGAACCATTGGCGATTATATTCATTACCAACAAGATAGAGCTGTTTCAGGTGTTCTTGTAGAACTAGCTTGTGAAACTGATTTTGTCGCTAAGTCCGAAGAATTTAAAGAGTCTGCAAAACAAATTGCAATGCATATTGCTGCTATGAAACCCAATTATCTAAATATTGAGGATATTCCAGAAGCCAAATTGAATGAAGAAAAAGATATTATTGTTAAACAATCAGAAAATGAAGGTAAACCACCTGAAGTAATCGAAAAGATTGTTGAAGGTCGAATTATTTCGTTCTACAAAGATAGTGTTTTGAATGAGCAAATATTTTGTAATCCTGAGATATATGACGGAAAAGTTAGCACTATGATAGAAGAGATGTCTGGAAAACTTGGAGAAAAAATCTTTATAAAACAATTTTCTAGGGTGGAAGTAGGTTCCTAAATGTCAAAGAGAGTCCTTTTAAAACTCTCTGGTGAGTCATTCGCTGATTCTGACACAAACTTTGGCATTTCACCAAATATATTAACTGCCATCGCTGATCAGATTTCTAAAGCTAACGAAGAGGGAATTCAAATCGCTGTTGTCGTTGGTGGTGGAAACTTTTTTAGAGGAGTTCAGGAATCTGCAAAAGATATGGCTCAAGCTAACGCCGACTATATGGGTATGTTAGCTACTGTTATTAATGCTGTAGCTTTAAAAGATGCTCTAGATAAAAATGGCACACAAACACGAGTTCAATCTGCAATAACAATGACAGCCGTAGCTGAACCTTATATCCGCCTAAAAGCAATCAGGCATCTTGAAAAAGGAAGAATTGTTATCTTTGCTGCTGGTACAGGTAATCCTTATTTCACTACAGATACTGCAGCTTCACTTCGTGCTGCGGAAATAGATGCAGACATTGTTCTGAAGTCAACGAGGGTTGAAGGAGTTTATTCATCAGATCCAGAAAAAAATGACAAAGCCGAACTTTATACCCAAATTTCTTACAAAGATGTTGTCGAAAAGAAACTAGGAGTGATGGATTTAACAGCAATTACTCTGTGTGAAGAAAACAAAATGCCAATCCGCGTTTTTGATGGAACTCAAAATACTAATATTTACAATGTTCTGACCGGTAATGAATTAGGGACTCTTATTAATTAGTTATGACACAAGCAATAATCACTGATGTTGAAAGTAATATGAAAAATTCAATAAATCATCTTATTGAAGAATTCACAAAAATTAGAACAGGTCGAGCTAATCCATCTTTAGTCACGAATATTCAAGTTGATTACTACGGCACCAAAACACCATTACAGCAGCTTGCTTCAATTAGTGTCCCTGATCCTAAGTTATTACTGATACAGCCTTTTGACAAAGGATCCTTCGAAGAAATTGAAAAAGCTATACAAAACTCAGATATTGGGTTAAATCCTGCAACTGATGGGGACGTTATTCGCATTCCAATACCTTCACTCTCAGAAGAGAGGCGTAAAGAATTAACTAAAGTTGCTTCAAAATTTACAGAAGACTCGAAGATTTCTCTACGTTCTCATAGAAGAACAGGGATTGATGAACTTAATAAAGTAAAAGATGATATTTCTGCAGATGATATAAAAAGATTTGAGACTCAAATTCAAGAACTAACTGATAAGTATGTCAAAAAAGTTGATGAACTACTTTCAGTTAAACAAAATGAACTTCTCGAAGTATAGAACAAATTTTTCATCTGAGGATGACGGTACTTTTTGGCCAGGTGTTGTTGAAATTCCTATTGAAGAAAATAATAAGCAACAAGACGAATCAAAATCTTCATTAACTTCTAACCCAAGATTATTTACAGCAGTCGCTTTAATACTTGTACTTACTATATTTTTTACAAATAAAAATGCAGCATTTTTGCTCTTAATATTTGCAGTCTTCATTGCAGCAAAGGAATGGTTTGATATGTTTGACTACGGTATTATTATTCCTTATCCATTTTTACTTTATTCCTCAATAGCACCAATGTTGATAGTATATTTTTTCAACATATCCCTTATTTATGTATCTTTTTTTATATTCCCTATTGGTTTAATTGTTTATACAGGTTCATTTATATCATATGGAATTTATGAAAAGTTTGGAAGTGTATTTATTTTTCATATATGGTTTAGTCTTGGTATCACTTCCATAGTTTATGTACTTAAAAGCAACACACTTCTCTTCACTTATTTAGCAATTATTTCTATATCCCTTTCTGATACTTTAGCCTATGAAGTTGGTCGTAGGTTTGGTAAAAGGAAATTGATTGAACATATTTCTCCAAATAAAACTGTAGAAGGTCTTATAGCAGGTCTTCTATCAGGTACTGTAGCAATGTTTCTTAATTTGATTTTTAACACCGAAACAACTTCTTTACGTGCACTATTCATAAGTTTTATTTTTATCAGTTTTGGAGTATTGGGTGATTTATTCGTTTCTAAGATTAAAAGGACATTGAGTGTTAAAGATTCTAGTTCTTTGTTACCCGGTCACGGAGGATTGTTAGATCGAGTTGATTCATACTTATTATCCTTTCCAGTCTTACTATTGTTTTCTCAGTTTTCTTATTTAATTCCGTAAGTGGGATAATAAGTATATGAATGGAATTCTCACTATATTATTTCTTACGTTTTTTGTAGTTTTACATGAATTTGGACACTACATATCAGCACGTAGATCACAAATTGCAGTTTCAGAATTTTTTGTTGGTTTTGGTCCAAAGGTGTTTTCATTCAAAAAGGGAAATACTGAATATGGTTTGAAAGCCATTCCACTTGGTGGATATGTAAAGATCCCTGGAATGGACGAATCAGAGGATACCACTGGTTATTCTTCTTCTGAATTGTTTCACAATGCTAAATGGACGACTAAATTTTATATTGCTATTTCTGGAATTCTTGTAAATTTTATTACAGCATGGCTAATTTTATTCACTATTCTCTCAACAAATGGTGTAAATGTACCAACTTTAGAAATAGCTAATACTGGAAACTCTGTTCAAGGAAATCTTAACTCCCCATCTGTTGCAGCAGGACTTATACCAGGTGACACAATTGTGATGTTTTCTGATACAAATGTACAAACCTGGGATGAACTCGTCGCATTGATAGAAGAAAACCCTGGTAAAAAAGTTTCTATTAGTTTTCTAAGAAATGGAAATTTAATTGATTCTGATACAACATTAGAATCTCGAACTATTAATACTCAACAAGTTGGATATCTTGGTGTTACTCCAACTATAGAAAATCAAAAAATTGGACTTATAACTGCAGTTAAAAGTACAACTATTCTGGAAGCTCAGATGACAATCGCTGCAGTTGATGGAATTATTACACTATTCAGTCCTGAAAATATTAAAACCTTACTTGGCACTTATAGCGGTCAAACTATTCCTGATGAAGTCAGACCTTTAAGTCCAATAGGACTGGCACAAGCAGGTAATCAAATTGCTGAAGATAGTTATGTAAACCTTTTTAGTCTTCTAGCTTTTGTAAATATCTTTCTTGCAGTTTTTAACGCTCTTCCCTTTATACCTCTAGATGGAGGAAGGGTAGTATTGGCTATTGTTGAAGGTGTCACTGGAAAAAAGGTTTCAGATAAGAAACTCTATCCTATTGCTGCATTAGTTGTAGGAGTATTTATTTTTCTTGGTATTACCGCATTTTATTTAGATATAACTCAGCCAATTAGATTATGACATATTCACGTAGACAAACCAGACAATTAGTTCTAGGCAATGTAGGTATTGGTTCTAACTCAGAGGTATCCGTTCAGTCTATGACGACAACTAAGACTAGAAACACAGATGAAACCCTTGAGCAAATTTATGCACTTGCAGCAAATGGTGCAGATATAGTAAGGGTCACGTGTAATGAAATTGAAGCAGCTGAGTCACTGGTTAAGATTTGTACTCGTAGCCCAGTACCAATAGTTGCTGATATACATTTTCAGTATAAACTAGCTTTAGCCGCAATCGAGGCTGGTGTACAGGGACTAAGGCTCAACCCAGGTAATATTCGTAACGAAGATCAGATAAAACAAATAGCTAAAGAATGTTTAAGTGCAAATATACCAATAAGAATTGGTGTTAATGCAGGATCCTTAGATAAAGATTTATTAGAAAAGTTTGGCGAAGCAACTCCTGAGGCATTAGTTGAGTCAGCTTTGAATGAAGTAAAGTATTTAGAAGAAGTAAACTTTTTTAATATTAAAATATCAGTAAAACATTCTAATGTTCCACTTATGATTGAATCGTATAGACTTTTAGCAGAAAAAGTTGATTATCCACTTCACTTAGGTGTAACAGAAGCAGGACCACTGCCTGGAGGTTTGATAAAATCTACAGCTGGGATTGCCACACTTTTATCCGAAGGTATTGGTGACACTATCAGGATGTCTTTAACTACTGATCCAATTGAAGAAGCTAAACATGGCCGTCAACTATTAGAATATCTTGGATTACGAGATCGCAAATCACTTGATCTTATTGCCTGTCCAAGTTGCGGTAGAGCTGAAGTGGACGTCATTAAAGTCGCGTCAGAAGCACAATCAGCTTTAGAAAATGAAGGTTTGCCTATACAAGTTGCAGTTATGGGTTGTGTTGTAAATGGACCAGGCGAAGCAAGATCTGCTGATATAGGTATTGCTGCTGGAAAAAAAAGGGGACATTTATTCATTAAAGGTCAGGTTGTTAAAGTAGTGGACGAAAAAGATATGGTATCAGCTCTTCTTGAAGAAGGTAGGTTACTCGCAGAAGAGGGAATAGAGGCACGGTTGGCCGCTGCAGATAAAGACGCAGCATTATTAGCTCAACAAGATGCCGAAGAATTAATGGGAATACAAGGTGATATCAATAACTTCGAAGAAAGAACTAAATCTGTAATTGAGATTACTTCAAATCAAGATAAACCAGAATAAAACATTTAAGATATAAACATGGTAAAAAAGCTAACTCCAATGTCAGAAGATTTTAATCAATGGTATACAGATATAATTCAAGAGGCTCAATTAGCTGATTATTCTCCTGTGAAAGGAACAATGGTCATAAGACCGTATGGATATGCACTCTGGGAACACATACAATCTTATCTTGATAAAAGGTTTAAAGATACAGGTCATCAAAATGCTTATTTCCCATTATTTATACCAAAATCATTTATCGAGAAAGAAGCTGAGCATGTTGAAGGCTTTTCTCCAGAACTAGCAACAGTTACACATGCAGGCGGAAAAGAACTAGAGGAACCATTAATTGTTAGACCTACATCGGAAACTATTATTAATCATATGTTTTCAAAGTGGATTAAAAGCCACAGAGACCTTCCGATGCTCATAAACCAGTGGGCAAACGTTGTTAGATGGGAGATGAGAACAAGGTTGTTTTTGAGAACCTCTGAATTTTTATGGCAAGAAGGTCATACCGCGCATCAGACAAAAGAAGAAGCCACACAAGAAGCTCTTCAAATGCTTGATATATATGAAGAATTTACTGAAAAAATTGCAGCAGTAAAAGTTATAAAAGGGACAAAATCCGAAATAGAAAAGTTTGCTGGTGCAAAAGTTACATACTCGATCGAAGCAATGATGTTGGATAAAAAAGCTTTACAGGCTGGTACGTCTCACGAACTGGGACAAAACTTTTCTAAAGCATTCGAAATACAATATTCTGACGAAAATAACAATTTGGCACATCCTTTTCAAACAAGCTGGGGAGTTAGCACACGATTAATTGGTATGATTATTATGGCCCATGGTGACGATCAAGGCCTCAAACTCCCACCAGCTATTGCTCCTACACAAGTTGTGATTATTCCAATTATTCCTAAAAATGCTGATTCTGAAAAGATTCTTAAACTTGCTAATCAAATTAAAGAGATGCTATCTGATTTTAGAGTACATCTTGACGATAGAGAGGAAGTATCACCTGGTTTCAAATTTAATGAATGGGAATTAAAAGGTGTACCTATAAGACTGGAACTGGGGCCAAAAGATATTGAAAATAATTCTGTTGTAGTTGCTAGAAGAGATATTCAAAATACAAAAACATCAATACCTATAAATACATTAGATTCTGAAATTACTAGTTTGTTAGATACCATACAAAATGAAATGTTGAAGGTTAGTGAACAATTTCTAATTGACAATACTTCACATGCTGAAAACATGGACGAACTATTGAAACAACTTCAAGATAGTGATGGATTTGTATCATGTTACTGGTCTGAGAGTAAGGAAGATGAACTACGTGTTAAAGAACAGACTAAAGCTACGATTCGCTGTTATCCGTTGGAACATACCAATGAAATGTCTTCTGTAAATAAACCAGAAATTCAAGGCAAATTCGCTATCTTCTCTAAATCATATTAAAAACTCCTTTCTCTTTATTTCACAATTTGTTAAAATAGATTAGACAATTTAGCTGCATTTAGTGGGTGTCATAACCCACTTTTTTTATGAACGGAGGAAAGATGGAGTACACTGAATTCGACATCGAAAATTCCGTTATTGAATTTTTAAGTCAAGAAAATCTCGAATTATATGATATAAACATTGTTAATTACCCAACTATTGACAAAATTGAAATATATGTATTTTCTGAAGAATTAATTGATTACAACACAATTTCAAGACTGAATTATCAATTACAAAGACATCTAGAAGGCTTTAATTTATTTAAAGGCGATTATGAATTAGTTGTATCTACACCAGGTATTGAACGTTCTTTAAAAACTGAAAGACACTATGAGCTAGCTATTGGTGAGGTTATTAAACTCAAACTTTTTACTCCAATAAATGATGTATACACATTCGAGGGTGAATTAACTAATTTCAAAACAAATACTGCAGAAGTCCTTCAAAATAATGATGTGATAATAAATATAGATTTAAACAACGTTAAGAAAGCAAAAGTGCAATATGACAAATTTAAACAGAAAGTTAAATAGTAGAGGTAAATTATGAAATTAGGCGGAGATATTAAACAGGCAATTGAGTCTTTGGCTCTAGATAAAGGTGTAACTGTTGACAGTATGTACGAAGCTCTTGTATCAGCTTTTAGATCAGCATATATGAGAATTGAAGGAGCAGCTGAAGAAGCTAGAGTAACCTTAGATCCAGATAGCGGAGAAGTAACTGTTTATGCACAAGAATTAGACAATGAAGGAAACGTTCTTAAAGAATGGGAAGCTGATATCAGTGATAATGATTTTGGCCGTATTGCAGCACAATCATTCAAACAAATGATGACAACTAAAGTCAGAGATGCAAAAAGGGCAACTGTACTTGAAGCTTACATTGGTAGAGAAGGTGAATTAATAACAGGTATCGTTACTCAGTTTGATTCAAGATTCAATCAAACAATAATTGATTTACAAGATGCTGAAGCTGTAATTCCATCAAGTGAAAGGATACCTTTTGAAAGACTCGAAAGAGGTAACAGAATCAAAGCTCTAATCACTGAAGTACGTGAAGACGCTAAGGGTATACCAATTATTATTAGTAGAAATAGACCAGAATTTATTCAAAAAATGTTAGAACTAGAAGTTCCTGAACTNAATGATGGAACCATAGAGCTTCGTGCAATTGCTCGTGAAGCTGGTAGTAGAACAAAAATTGCTGTGTTTTCAAATGATCCGAATGTAGATCCTAAAGGTGCATGTGTAGGTTCAAGAGGATCTAGAGTAAGACAAATAGTTAACGAACTTAAGGGAGAAAAACTTGATGTTGTTGAGTGGAGAGAGGACAAAGTCCGTTTCATTATCGAGGCTCTAGGACCGGCTGATATTGAACTTGTTGATATTGATGAACATACTAAAAGTGCCAAAGTCACTGTAAAGGATAATCAATTATCACTAGCAATTGGCAAAGAGGGTCAAAATGCACGTCTCGCAGCTAAATTAACAGGTTATAAGATAGATATTGAAGGATTAGGAGATTCACCAGTAGTTGAAGAGGTACAGGAAGAATCTAAGCAAGAGGAAGAATAATGGCTAAAAAACGTATTCATCAAATTGCAAAAGAATTAGATGTAGCTTCTGCAGATATACTTTTTCTTTCAAAAGAACTAGGTATAGAAGTAAAAACAGCATCTTCTGGTTTAACACCTGAAGAGGAAGAACTAGTTGTTTTAGCCTTCAACGAAAAAAATTCTGTAACTGAAAGTACTAACAATGACGAGGTAGAGATATCAGAAACTGTAGATGAATCAACAGTGGTAGAATCCGAAAAGCAAATTCTTGATGATGCTGAGTCAATGCCTGTAGAAGAAGAAGAAGTAGATATTCAAATTATTGAAGTATCTTCTGGAGCAACACCAGAGGAGCTTTCTCCACTTGTAAATATTGAAGCAACTCAAATTGTCGGTGATTTAATGTCACTTGGAATAATGCAGTCTATGAATTCACCACTTCAAGACTCTGAAATTGAAAAGCTATTAGAAAAATATGATTTAATCCCTGAGATCGTTGAAAGAGTTGAAGTAAAAAGATCCGAAATTTTAGATCTACAAGAATTTGATGATGAAGATGAAAATCTTGCTGTACGTTCNCCGATTATCACTGTGATGGGTCATGTTGACCATGGTAAAACAAGTTTGCTTGATTATATTAGAAATGAAAAAGTTGCTGATGGTGAAGCAGGTGGTATTACTCAACATGTTGGAGCATATAAAGTTGACACTGGTGATTTAGGTATTACATTTATTGATACACCCGGTCACGAAGCATTTACACAAATGAGGGCTAGGGGAGCAAACGTTACTGATATTGTTGTTCTAGTAGTAGCAGCAGACGATGGAATTATGCCACAAACAATTGAAGCAATAAATCATTCAAAAGCAGCCGGTGTCCCAATAGTCGTAGCTGTTAATAAATGCGATTTACCTGATGCNAATCCAGCTTTAGTTAAAGCAGATTTAACGAAGTATGAAATTATTGCGGAAGATCTTGGTGGAGAAACACCTGTAGTAGAAGTTTCAGCACTTAAAGGGGATGGAGTCGACGATCTATTAGAGACGCTATCACTAGTTGCTGAAATTGAAGAATTGAAAGCTAATCCCAATACAAATGCCTCTGGTTATATTATTGAATCTAGGATGGAAGTTGGTAAGGGTAATGTTGCAACTGTCGTTGTCACTAGAGGTACTCTTAATCAGGGTGATTTTCTTTATGCTGGCGGNGCATTTTGCAGGGTTAAATCCATGTTTGATCACACTAATAAAANATTAAAAAATGTTATACCTGGGTCACCTGTTGATATTATTGGGTGGGATGAATCACCTAATTCTGGCGATCAGTTTGTAGCAGTCAAAAATCAAAAAGAGGCCAAAGCTAAAGCTGAAGAGAACAAAACTCTACTAAAAGATTTCGATAGTTCTGCTTATACAGTTCAGTCCAGAGTATCTGAAATGATGCAACTGTTACAAGAAGGAGAACTGAATACAATTAATATCATTCTTAAAGCTGATACAAATGGCTCAGTAGAAGCAATAAAAGATGGGTTGTTGAAGCTCTCCAGTGATGAAGTAAAAATAGAAATTGTACATTCAGCTGTAGGAGGAATTGTTCTTTCTGATGTAGATTTAGCAGGTGCGACAAGTTCCTTAATTGTAGGCTTTAATGTTAGACCTGATAGCCAAGCTAGGAATATGGCACAAAGTAAGGGGATCGATGTAAGAACTTATCAAATTATCTATGAATTATTAGATGATATTACCGAAGCTTTACAGGGAGAAATGACAATTAAGACTGAAGAAGCTGTAATAGGTATGGTTGATGTTAGAACAACCTTCAGAGCTCCAAAAGTTGGTGTGGTTGCCGGTTCAATTGTTACTGAAGGAAGAGTAGAGATAGACAGTAAAGCAAGATTACTAAGAGATGGTGTTGTAATATATGAAGGAACTGTTACTTCCTTAAGAAGATTTAAAGACAATGTAGAGAGAGTTCTTGAAGGACTCGAGTGCGGTATTGGTTTAACTGATTACAAAGACATTAAAGAGGGCGATGTAATCGAAATTCTTGGTGAAGTTGAAATAAAATAATTATGATGAAAAAACAAACTAGAGGTGGAAGAATAAATAGGATTAATCCACAAATTCATCAAATAATTGCTCAAGAATTTCTTAGAAGTTCAAATCCGAATTTAAACAAAGCTACGGTGACTCATGTATCAACTTCACCTGATTTAAAGAGATGTACAATTTATGTTTCCTCTTTAGAGAATGCAAAAGGTACTTTATCAAAAGCTTTGGATAAAAATAGAGTCAAAATTCAAAAAGAACTTGGAAGACAACTAACTACAAAATTTATACCTAGAATACAATTTGAAATTGACTTCAGTTTTGATAATGCCGATAAAATCAATGAATTAATATATAAAATTAATGAAAAGTAATTTCAAAGACAACTTTACCGGTTTACCTATATTGATTACAGGGCATGTAAATCCTGATGGAGATGCTATTGGTTCTGCCCTTGCTCTGAAATTGTTACTCGACTCGATGCATATAGATTCTACCGTATCATTCGATATCACAGGTGATCTTCCAAGTAACCTTAACCATCTTCCTTATGATCTTATTACCACTCCTAAATTGGATTCTTTTGATACAGTATTTGTGTTTGATTGTGGTAATTCATCACGGCTTGGAGATTTAGAGGAACTAGTATTAAATTCAAGTAAAGTTGTTGTCGTGGATCATCATATAGATCCTACATTTGGAGATATACAGATTATTGATCCAAAAGCTGCAAGCACTACTCAAGTGTTATACAGGATATTCAAAGAAGAAGAATTGCCTATATCTAAAGAAATTGCAGACTGTTTAATGACTGGTTTGATTACAGATACCGGAAGATTCCAATACTCTAATACAAATGCTGAAGTCTTTGCTATCGCTTCTGATCTTATGGATAGAGGGTCGCAGTTGAGTTTGATTAGTGAAAATATATATGGTTCTATTGAGCTAAATGCACTCAAGTTACAAAGCGAAATAATCAATCGTTTAATTTTAGACACTGATTTAAAGTTTATTTACTCTATNGTTTACCAGGAAGATTATGAAAAGTTCAATACTACAGCAGCAGAAACNGATTCACTTATTGATGTAGTGAGGCTTGCTAAGGAATCAGAAATAGCATTACTCCTTAAAGAGCAAACTGATGGTTCATTTAAGGGAAGTTTACGTTCAAGAACAGAATTTAACGTACAGCAATTAGCGTCATTTTTTAATGGAGGCGGTCACAAGGCAGCAAGTGGATTTTCTTCAGATTCAACTGTAGATGATATTATCTTAAATATTAAAAATGAAATCCGAAAACAGATCTAATTTTTATCTAATTAATAAACCCAAAACTTGGACATCCCAAGATTTATGTTCTAAATTTAAATACCTATATAGATTTAACAAAGTTGGTCACGCAGGAACATTGGACCCAAATGCAGAAGGGCTAATGCTCTTGGCTACTGATAAATACACTAAGTTGTTTAATTACACAAAAGAAACAGATAAAACATATCAAGTATCTGCACTATTTGGGCATTCTTCCGATTCTATTGATACTGATACTGAAGTTATTAAAAATGAAGATATTGATCTTAGTAATCCTTCATTTGAAATTGAATCTCTTATAAATACTTTTCTTGGAACTACTATGCAGAAACCTCCTATGTACTCAGCAGTTAAAGTAAAAGGTAAGCGACTTTACAATTATGCAAGACAAGGAAAAGATGTTGTACTCCCTGACCGAGAAATTAATATTTCAAAATTTATATTGTTGAATCTAGATGGACCAAGAGCCGAATTTCTTATTACCGTAAGTAAGGGAACTTATATAAGGTCCTTAATTCTAGATCTAGCTACCAAAATCAACACTACAGCAGTTGTTACAGAAATTCTAAGAACCAATATTGGGAAACTAAGTCTGGATTATCCTGAATACATAGATGACATAGAAAAATTAGATAAAGCTGAAGAACCATCTTATATCCACTGGAGTAAGGTATTAGATTTGCCTNTAGTGGAAATAGATGATTTTACTTGTGAAAAAATTCTTCATGGAGAACTTCTTGACGCAAATTTATTTGAGAATAAGGATATAACAATTATGCAACACGGAGACAAAATTGCTGCTCTGTATACCCCCTTTAATGATAAGTTCTATAAACCTGAGAAAGTACTTTTATGAGGGTTTACAATAATTTTAAAAGTACGGATAGTGTTAAATCTGAACCTTTAGTAACTTCAATTGGTGGATTTGATGGAATACATTTAGGTCATCAAGCTTTGTTCAAAAAAGCATTTGATGTTTCTAATGCTATGTTTCAAATTGTAACTTTTAATGAAATTCCAAAGATATATTTCAATAAAGATTTAAAACCCTTAATCGATCAAGATCAAAGATCATCAATTTTTGAGAAATTATTACCCAAAAATATAATTTTTCTTGATTTCAAATCAGTAAATAAAATGAATGCACAAGAATTTTGTCTATTTCTAGAACATAACCTCCAAACTGAGAAATTAGTAATTGGTAAAGATTTTAGATTTGGCAACCAAAGAGTGGGGGATGTAAATACCTTAATTAACTATTTCGGAGAAGAAAATGTAACATTACTCGATGACTTTTTAATATCCTCTGAAAAAGTATCAACTACAAAAATTAGGTTATTTTATGCCCAGGGAAAAATAAAAGAAGCTGAAAAATATTTAGGACGACCGATTTCTTATACGGGTACCGTAGTGAGAGGTAAACGATTAGGTAGTTCAATTGGTTTTCCTACAGCAAATGTTCNATTACATAATTTAACCCAATTACCAAGGTTTGGAGTATACGCAGTTAGAGTCCACATAGATAAAAAAACGTACTTAGGATGTCTAAATATCGGCATAAACCCAACTGTAGAAGCTAATTTAGACACAAAGATTGAAATTCACATTTTAGAATTTGAGGAAACTATTTATGATAAGGATATTTCCTTTGAATTGATTGAATTCATACGCGATGAGAAAAAATTTGGATCTATAGACGATCTCACTGCGCAAATACAACTAGATGTAGACAAAATAAAGAATAACTTTTAACTCCAACATTAGATTTAGGTGATACTATCATTATCTCGAATGAATACTAAAGAAAATATAATTAAGGAATACGGTAAATCTGATACTGATACTGGATCAACTGAAGTTCAGATTGCTCTATTAAGTGAAAGAATTAGTCATTTAACTGATCACTTAAAAGAACATAGAAAAGACCATCACACAAGAAGAGGTCTGCTTATGTTAGTAGGAAAAAGAAAAAGACTACTTCAATATCTTCAAAATCAAGATGTAACTAGATACCGTTCTTTAATTGAAAAATTAGGTATTCGAAGATAAACAAATAAAACTAAAGACAAAGAGTTGTTAATTGGGAGCTTTTAAAGAAGGCTGACAATTAATAACCTCTGTCTAGAAAAGAGGATATATGTCCGTAACTAATGTCACCTGTGAAATAGGTGGTAAAGAAATTAAATTCGAAACTGGGAAATTAGCATTACAAGCTTCTGGAGCAGTAGTCGTTACTTCAGGTGAAACTAATGTACTTGTAACAACTGTAGCTAATAAAACAGTACGTGAGGGGATTGACTTTTTCCCTTTAACAGTTGATGTTGAAGAAAGAATGTACGCTGCAGGTAAAATTCCTGGTGGTTTTTTCAGAAGAGAAGGTAGGGCAACAGAAAACGCTATCTTAGCTTGTAGGTTGATTGATAGACCTTTAAGGCCATCATTCGCTGATACTTTTAGATGTGAAACACAAATCATAGCTACTGTTTTAAGCGTAGATAATGAACATGAATATGATATATTAGCACTAAACGCTGCATCTTTAGGATTGCAATTAGCCGGAGTTCCTTTAGAAGCTCCTGTAGGTGCTGTGAGAATGTCTCTAATTCATGATGAATGGGTTGTTCAAGCAACAAATTCGGAACAAGAAGATTCTGTATTTGATATGGTTGTCGCTGGTAAATTAAATGATGACAATGAAGTTGATATCGTAATGGTTGAAGCAGGAGCTACAAGTAATTCTTTTGAAAAGATAGAAGCTGGCAGTATTGCACCTTCAGAAAATATTGTTGCTGATGGTATAGATAAATCCAAAGAATATATCTCAGTTTTAATAAGCGCTCAAAAAGAACTTGTTAGCAAAAATGAGGTTCCAGTTGTAGATTGGCCTGTAGTTGAAGACTATACAAAAGAATTAAAAGATAGCCTTGATGCAACTTTTAAAACCAAAGTCGAAGATGTCATGAAGATTACTGATAGAACTGAAAGAAGTGAAAAGCAAGCTGAACTTCAAGATCAAGCTCTAGAAGAATTCACAAATGAGGAAGCCAATAATGTTAAACCAATCAAATTAGCATTTAAATCATTAGTAAAATCAGTCGTTAGAGATAGAGTTATTGCTGGTGGGCCAAGACTTGATGGTCGAACACCTACAGATATAAGAAATATATCAGCAGAAATTAATCTTTTGCCAATGGTTCATGGATCATCTTTATTCCTAAGAGGTGAAACCCAAGTTCTTAACGTAACAACATTAGGTATGTCTCGACTTGAGCAAATGCTTGATACAGTTGATACAGTAACTTCAAAAAGATATATGCATCATTATAATTTCCCACCTTATTCAACAGGTGAGGCTTATATGAAGTTTGGACCAAAAAGGAGAGAAATCGGACATGGAGCATTGGCAGAAAAAGCAATGATCCCTGTTATTCCTGAAAAGGTTGATTTTCCATACACAATTAGAGTTGTTAGTGAAGCAATTTCTTCAAATGGTTCTACTTCTCAAGCATCTGTTTGTGCATCAAGTCTTTCCTTAATGGCTGCTGGTGTTCCAATTAGAGAGCATGTTGCAGGTATAGCAATGGGTCTTATTTCAAAAGATAGTAATTATGTTACATTGACAGATATCTTAGGAGCAGAGGATGCTCTTGGTGATATGGACTTCAAGGTAGCTGGTACTAGAGGTGTAATTACAGCTTTACAACTAGACATGAAGATTGAAGGTTTACCATCTGATGTACTCAGAAAAGCACTTAATCAAGCCATGGATGCACGTCATCATATCTTAGATATTATGGAAGATGCAATCTCTGAACCTGCTGAGAAATTATCTGGTAATGCTCCAAGATTAGAAACTGTTGAATTACCAAAAGATAAAATTGGTGAAGTTATTGGACCAAAAGGTAAAAACATCAGAAAAATCGAAGAAGAAACAGGAGTCAGTGTAGAAATCGATGATGATGGAATCTTAACTTTAGGATCTACTGAAGAGGAAGGTCTTGCTGCAGCCAAAGAAATGGTAATGTTGATAATTGATCCTCCTGCAGTCGAAGTAGACACGGATTATGATGGTGAAGTTGTAAGTATTGCTACTTATGGTGCATTTATAAACATTTTACCTGGTAGAGACGGACTTTTACATATTTCAAAATTCCACTCAGAGAAGAGAGTTTCAAATCCTGAAAACATTCTCTCTGCTGGAGATAAGATTAAAGTTCATGTTGATTCTATCGAAAATGGCAAAATCAGTTTATCTCTATTAGAAGATCTTGAGATTCCTGAAGAATCTGTTGATAAAGGTGGATCTAGAAAAGATTCTAAAAGACCTGACAGCAGACGTCGTAATGACCGTCCTAACAATAGGAATCGTAATGATAAACCTAGGGATGAAAAGCCAAGTAATGATTCCACTAAGAGAAAAAGAGTCTCTTTCGAGGATGACTTCGAAAAAGGAATTTAACTATTTCCGATTAGACNTTAAGTTNATAGGACTAGTTGACTCAGTAGTTACGTAAGCATCTGGATTAATTGTAGAAACAATGTTTAAAACTTGTTTAGCTTTTTTTCTGGGTGCTACACACCANGCAATGCTAACTTCTCCATCTCTACCTTCTCCACTAATTATCGTTACACCAAAGCCTTCTGATCGTAGGGTTTCTGCTACTAGTTGACTGTCTTCATTTTTTGGTGAAAATATACGTATAACAACATCTCCAATAGCGAATAGACGTTTCAATATATGATCCTACTATTGTTCCAGAAGCAAATCCAAGTGCGTATCCAAATACGAGAAATGGGCTATCTAAATCTTTGATAACTTGTGAAATAGCAACTACCCAGATAGCTGATTCAACAAATCCAAGTACTGCGCCAAAAGACGGCTTACCCTTATTGACATAAAGAGTTCTTAAGGTTCCTAATGTTTGATCTAGCAGACGAAGTAAAAAAATTGAAGAAGCTGCTAAAAATATGTCCATTGAGCTATTGTATTGCAGTTACCATTTCATCGTATACTTTTTTCATTTTATTGTGAGTTTCAGTTACGAGCTGCTCAATGTTATCTTTGTTGTATTTAGTGATATCAATAGGCTCAAGTGTTTTAATCATTGCCTTACCACTTTTCATGAACTTGCTACCTCTTGGCCAAATATCACCTGTACCTGCAATAACAACGGGTAGTATAGGGACACCATTATCAAGAGCTATATGAAATGCTCCACTTTTGAACTTTCTAAAATCATCTTTAGGCACTCTTGTTCCTTGTGGGTAGACCATAAGAGACCATCCTTTTTCGAATATAATTTTTGCTTGTTTATTAATTGAGACCCTGTCATTTGGATTACTACGATCTACTTTTATAAAGTTAAAAGCCTTGGCAGCTGTTCTGAAAAAAGGTAATTTGTATACTTCTTTTTTAGCCATGAAAACCCATTTTATTTTTAAATATTTGAATTGCATCATTGGATCTAGATTAGATAAATGATTTGATATAACGACATATGGTTGATTTGTTTTATATTCTGCAGTTTTAACTAATTCTAATTTAGCTCTAGCTGCCCACATCCATGGACGGCACCAACTTTTAGCTATGTAGTATTTTACTTTTGTGTATTTAGCAAAAATCCCAATAAACCATATGCTGTAAGCCACAGGTATGGTGTAGATTGCCATTATGAATAGGTTTACCCATGTTAGGATTTTATTTTTGATCATATTGCTAATACTATATTGATTATCACTAGAAAAGAAACCATGACAGAGAAAAATAATTTAAGAAGTAACCTACTTAAGCACAACATCTTAAATGATAAATTATCAGATGAAATAAGTACAAAATTACAACAATTGGTCTCTGATAGAGTTGTTTGTACATATATTCCATTGGATTCAGAAATTAATATACTTCCTGCGCTATCCAATACTTTTGAGATGAATACAACGTTTATGTTGGATGATGAGTTACAAATATGTTCTTACGGTGCACCATTTATTAAACAACAAAATGGAATATTGGAACCTGAGAATAAAATTATAAGAAATGATACGGAAGTATTTATTGTTCCTGGCGTAGCCTTTACAAAATTTGGTTCACGTTTAGGTCGTGGGGGAGGTCATTATGATGTACTTCTCAAAAAATATCCAAATGCTCTTAAGATTGGTATTTGTCATGATTTTCAACTTATCAAAGACATACCACTTGAAGAACACGATATTCCAATGGATTATGTTTTAACAAATATAAATTATTACAAATCATCAATATAGTAATCTAAAGGCATGGAATTAAGTATTAATGTTGGTTATTTTGGTCCACATATTTCTGATGACCATGACCTTTTAAAAAAAATAGATAGTTTAGGTTATTCTTGTATATGGACAGCTGAAGCTTATGGTTACGACGCAGTCACTCCGTTAGCTTATTTTGCTGCCGTTACAGAAAATATCCAAATTGGTTCAGGTATTATGCAAATCCCCGGAAGAACACCAGCTATGACTGCTATGTCTGCAATTACACTGGATAAACTTTCTAAAGGTAGATTCCGACTTGGACTTGGTGTATCTGGCCCACAGGTTGTCGAGGGATGGCATGGACAACCCTACACGAAGCCTCTTGCGAGAACTAGAGAGTATATAACTATTATTAGAGAAATAATTAAAAGAGAAAGAAAGGTTGAATTCGATGGAGAGTTTTTCAACCTACCATATAAAGGACCTGGAAGTCTTAATTTAGGAAAACCTCTGAAGCTAATAGAACCGCCTATTAGGGAAGATATCCCAATCTATCTTGCAGCAATAGGCCCCAAAAATATTGAATTAGCAGCCGAAATAGCTGATGGTTGGTTACCATTTATGTATTCTCCAACAAAAGGAGATGAAGTATTTGATGAATTCCTGAGCAAGGGGTTTGAAAAATCAAGTAATCCAAAAAAGAGAAGTCAATTTAATATCGTAGCGTCAGTCTTTGCTAGATTGTGCGAGTCTGATGAAGTAGAGGATTTTTTAAAACCAGCAAGGACTACATACACACTCTATGTTGGTGGAATGGGTGCTAAAGACAAGAATTTTTACTATAACCTTATGTGTAATTATGGTTATGAAGATCTTGCTTCTGAAATTCAGAACTTGTATCTTGATGGGAAAAAACAGGAAGCAGAAGAACTATTTCCTGAAGAGTTGTTAANAGATTTAACACTTGTTGGAACAAAAGATGATATTGAAAAGAAATTCAATAGTTGGAAAGATTCAAATGTAACAGAGATATCTCTCTCTCTTCCAATTGATATACCAACATTGGAATTTATTAAAGAATTAAATTGAAAATATTACTTCTATCTTTTTACGATTTAGGTAAACAGCCGAAAATTATATCAGAGTTGTATAAAAAGCTTGATAANGGNTCTAATCAAATAGATNTAGTCGATTATTCGATAGANGAAAAAAACCTTACATTAGATAACTATGATGTATTAGGAATATATGCTTCTATGCATACTGCATCTGTATTAGCAGAGCAGTATTTACGTGATAGAAAATTACCTAATAAACTTTTTGTATTCGGTCTTTACGCCAACGTTTTTTCAGAAATGTTTTCAAACTTTCAATCGATTCATAGTTTTGATAGCGATGAATTAGCGTCTTTGCTTGAAGTGCAGTTAAATCCTAATTATTCATTCAAACATTCTGTTCCTGATCGTACAATACTCCCATCAATTACTGATTATTCCCACATTGTTGACGGTTCAAATAACCTAATAGCAGGTTCAGTTGAAACCACATATGGATGTAAACATGAATGTACGCATTGTCCGGTTCCTATTGAATTTAAAGGTATGTTTAAAACGTTTGGTACTGAAAAAATTATTACAGATGTAACAAATCAAGTTGAAGAAGGTGCGAAGCATATTTCATT
>JGI26242J51144_1000105_pt1 | contig 28563 bp, 33 predicted proteins | sample SaaInlV_100m_DNA_3_FD_51144 | JGI IMG/M metagenome (IMG submission 51144)
TTTTGGAATTTTTCCCAACCCATGTCATTAACAAGATAACGCATTCTATTTCTTGCAAGATTTTTTCTATCACCTAATCTATCAAATATTCTCATGACAGCGATAGAAGTGTAAAGTAAATCTTCCTCAGGAGTGAAATCTTCCAACTGATGCCCAACAAAGGATCGATTGCCCAAACCACCACCAAGGAAAATTTTGAAACCTTTTTGTTTAGAGCCGTTGATTTGTTGAATTTCTGGAATTAATCCAACATCAACCATTCTTACCATTCCATGTTTTTCACAGCAAGTGAAATTAAATTTAAATTTACGTGGAAGACTTTGTGCCATAGGATTTCGTAAAAAGAATTTTGCAGTTGCAAGAGCATAAGGTGTAGAGTCAAATTTCTCATCAGAACAAACGCCAGATAATGGACTGCACATTACATTTCGTACAGAATTTCCACATGCCTCTCTTGAAGTTAGGCCAACTTCAGCAAGAGACCTAAATATTTCTGAAACATCCTCAAGGATTACCCAATGTAATTGAATATTTTCCCTTGTGGAAAAATGGGCACTGCCTATAGAATATTGTTCGCTAAGTCTAGATAGTGTTTCAAATTGTTTAGGATAAATTTCACCAGCAGGCAATTTAACACGAACCATAGCATAATCACTAGTCATTCTAGTACCGTATGCACCATGTTGAAGTCTAAAGCGTCTGAAACTATCCTCATCATATTTTCCTTGACGGTATAGCTTTACAGTATTAGCAAAATTGTCGGCCTCATCAATTCTAGCCCAATTAATTTTAGGTTTAGCAGAATCAACTGAAGATGGAGTTAATTTAGAAATGCTCAATATAATAAAATTCAAGTTAGTTTGGTTATAAATTTTTTATATCAGGGCATTTTAGGATAAAAAAATCAAGATATAAACAAAATTTTCCAGTTTATTTACTCATAGTAATTAAAAATAATTAGTATGAGCTAATTTTAAAATGTGCGAAAGTATTAATGGATAATAAAAATATCCACATCATGCAAGAGCCAACATTAGCAGAACAGTCTACAAAAATATTCACAGATGTTCGTGAAGTTGTAATCACACGTGCTATTGCAAATGAATTTCATGAAGTTTTAGATGATAGAGCAGAATCAGATGTAATAATTATCGGTGCAGGTCCTGCAGGATTAACAGCTAGCAGAGAGCTTTCAAACATGGGTTACAAAGTTTTAGTTATTGAACAGAATAATTACCTAGGCGGAGGATATTGGTTAGGAGGATACATGATGAATCCAGTTACAGTTAGAGAACCTGCACAAAAGTTTTGGGACGAATTAGGAATCCCATACAAAAAAGTTGCAGAGGGATTGTACCTAACACCNGGACCTCACGCAGTATCAAAATTAATTGGAGCAGCATGTGATTCAGGAGTGAAATTTTTACAACTTACAAAATTTGATGATTTAGTCTTAAAGAATGGAAGAGTAGCAGGAATTGTAGTTAACTGGATGCCAGTTTCAGCATTACCACGAAACATCACATGTGTGGATCCAATAGCATTAGAAGCAAAAATAATAGTAGATGCGTCAGGTCACGATTCAGTAGCAGTGAAAAGACTAGTGGATAGAGGGCTAGCAGAATGGAAAGGAATGGAGCCAATGCACGTCAATGACGGTGAAGAGCACGTAGTGAATAAAACAGGTGAAATCTATCCAGGATTAGTTGCAGCAGGAATGTCAGTTACTGAGACTTATGGATTGGCAAGAATGGGACCAACATTTGGTTCAATGTTATATTCAGGAAAGAAGGCAGCGCAAATAGTAGCTGAGAAACTAAAAGAGTTAGAGAGATAAGTAATTAGTGGAATAATTATTCTACAGTGAAAATTTCAAAAATAATACTATACAATGAACCTTCAGTTCCAGAAATAGACATTACAAATGTAGAAAAATTTATTGTGAATACATTTCAAATTAAAACAGAAATAAGAAACAATATTTTTGAAAATTTAAATGAAAATATGTATGAAAATATCGCCAGTAGCAGGATATTTGACTTAAAAAAAATGTTTCAAAGACACACTCCGTCGAGGGAAGAAATTCTAATTGAATCAGAAAATAAGGACATGTCAAATAGAGAAGAAATGGTACTCTATGATGGAATTGAATTAAATAAAATAACTGAAGAGCTAATTCCAAGTAAGGAAAAAAATCAAGATGTTTTAAACATAATTTTTACAAATAAACTTACATGTACATTTGATCAAAATGATTTCAGATATCATGCAAGAGCATGGGTTGGATCAAATCCAATAATAATTTCAACTACAGGTACAATCGAAGCTCCTGCAAAACCCAAACAATACTACCTAGATCTAATGACTAATTTCTCAAAAGAAGAAATTGGGGAGATAAAGAAAAAATACAAAGGTCAATTTTTAGAATACGGAGATTCCAGAATTTCAAATATCATTGAAGGGTATGCATTGCAAGCAATATTCTACTATGAAACAGGGGATGCTTTTTGTGACAACAGTCAATGCAGGTTGTTTAATGCCCATTGGCAAAAAGATCTTTTCGTTACACAAATAGATAATAAAAAAATGTGTAAAAAACATGAAGAGTACTTGATAAAAATTAGAAACGAAATACAGTAGAATAGTATATTGACTTAAATTATTGAAATAAAGACGTTATACACTATGATGTCAGCAGATTCAGGAGAAGCAGCATTACAAACTAGTAATGATGGTCCAAAGATACCAGATGCAAAGAAAACGAAGTTTGACGTAATCATCATTGGTGCAGGGCCATCAGGGTACACTGCAGGAATTTATTGCTCAAGAGCAGGTTATGATACTTTAATTTTATCAGGATTACTACCAGGAGGACAGCTGGTCAACACTACCGAAGTTGAAAACTATCCAGGATTTGAGAACGGGATAATGGGTCCAGATTTAATGATAGAGATGAGAAAACAGTCTCAAAGAATGGGAACAACCATTGTTGATGACGTAGTAGTGGACACAGATTTTAGACGTGAACCTTACAAAGTATTGACGAGTTCTGAAGAATATGAAGGCCGTGCAATAATTATTGCAACAGGTGCAAATCCAAGAAAAATGGGAATTAAGGGAGAAGAGGAGTTTTCAGGTAAAGGAGTTTCATATTGTGCAACATGTGATGGTCCATTCTTCAGAAACATGGAACTTGTCGTAGTAGGAGGAGGGGATTCAGCAATTGAGGAGGCAACATTTCTAACAAAATTTGCAACCAAAATTCACGTTGTGCATAGAAGAGGAGAGTTACGTGCAAGTAAAGTAATGCAAGAAAGAGCCATGAATAATGAAAAAATACAATTTCATTGGAATTCAGAAGTAATTGAAATTAAAGGTGATCAGAAAATGCAGCAAGCAGTATTAAAAAATATAAAAACAAATGAGGAAAAAACAATCGATGTAGGAGGATTGTTTGTTGCAATTGGACACATACCAAATACACAATTATTCAAAGGTCAAATAGATTTAGATGATGAAGGATACATCGTGTTAAAAAATAAAACACATACAAACATGGAGGGAATTTTTGCAGCAGGGGATGTACACGATAGAAGTTATAGACAAGCAATCACAGCAGCAGGATTTGGATGTATGGCTGCAATAGATGTGGACAAATTTTTAACAGAAAATGCAGACAAATAAAAAAGTACAATGTAAGGAATGTTTGAATAAGTTTCATAAAAAAGAAATATACACAATTCAGCAATTTCAATATAAAAAAGAACCCAAATACAAATGGATACTAGTCTATTTTAAAAAATTAAAAATAGATGAGTGGGATTCATTTTGTGAAGAATGTATTATGAGTTATTCAAAAAAAGTAGATGACGTTTGGAATAAGCAAAAAAGTCAAGTTATTTAGTACGAATCAAAAATAATTAATTAATGAGCCATGATTCGGAAAATTTTAAAAATACTATCGAGAGAAAAAGTAAAAAATTAGCAGAATTAGGTTCAATTCTAGCAAAAAATCAATTTACATATAAAATTCAAGAAAAAACAACAAAAGCATATTGGGAGAAAAGAGTCCAAGAATTAAAAAAATACGATGAAACAAGTTTAGCGTATTATAATGAAATACAAAACATCATGAATTTAGTTAACAAGGACGAAGCACAAACATATCTGCTACACATCAGTAAATTTCGTCAATTATCAACAGAACTAATAAAAATAATGGAAAAAGTCAAAGAAAACCCATCAATCATAGATTCGAAGGATAAGCAGCAAAGTCTTTGGAGCAAGGAAGTTAAAAAAGAAGTATTAGAAATAAGTAAAAATTGTGTAGAACATGAGAAATACATGAACGATATTTTTAGAAAATTTTATGAAATAAACATAAAAAAAATATTATACGAATAAAATTATTTCATTTTTTTGATTTGAAGTGTAGTTGTACTACCATCTTTAGTCAAATTTAATAACTCATGACCGTTTCTTGCAACCCATCTGGAAATATCTTCTTCAGCATCAGGATCATCAGCAGAGACACTAATAATTTGTCCAACTTGCATTCGCTCGATTTCAATCTTAGTTCTAAACACAGGTTCAGGACAAAATAATCCTGTTGCGTCTAATTTTTTTTCATTCGATTCAGACATGTGTACCCATACATGAAGAATGATTTCTTATATTAAAATCTAATCAAGAAGTAAGTCATTAATTTAATGTTTATTCATCCACAAATTCTAAAAGAAATAAAGTTAAAATATTATTTAAAAAGATCTTCGTTTTCAGGACGAATTAAATCATCAATGGTATTAGATCCTACATTAAATGAATAATTACGAACTATAGCTGCAGGACATTTTTTTGTTTTACCCATGACTAGTTCTGTAGCAGAAGAAAGTTCATCAGCAACAGCAATTGCAGTAATACGTAAAATGCGTTTAAAAGAATCCAAAGTTCCAGCATAATCCAAAATAGGATTTAAACCAGAAATTCCAATAGCACAGTTAGTTTGTCCCATTCTAAACGGTCGTCCAAAAGTGTCAGAAATAATTACAGCTATATTCTTACCAGTTTTATTCAAAATATTTGTTCTAATTGTCTCCGCAGATTTATCAGAGTTTACAGGCAGCAATGTTGCAAATCCATCAAGAACATTACTTTCATCAATTCCAGCATTTGCGCAAATAAATCCACTATTAGTTTCTACAATAATTAAACCATTTTTCAGCCTAACAATTCTTTTGGATTCAGATAAAATTAATTCAACAAGTGCAGGGTCTTTATTGTATTGAGAACTAATACCCTGAGCTAATAGAGACGGCGATACAGTAGACAACTCTATCATCCTACCTTCTTGCTTTGAGATAATTTTTTGAGCAATTACAAGTACATCGCCATCAAGCACATCAGCTGAATTTAAAATCAGTTCTGACAAATCATCATCAGGGACAATTTCTTTTTCAATTGGAATTGGAATAATTTGCAATTACAATATTCAATACATAGGACTAAAAAATGGTTTAGACGGTAGGAAGTTCTAACTTAAGATGTTTATTAATAATTCCCAAAATTTTAGATAAATCTTTTTCCTCTAATGTAGTGGTAGCCAAGTCTTTAACTAAATCCTGTGCCCTGTATGCAATACCAAGGCCACAAATATCAAATAGTTTAATATCGTTTGCACCATCCACAACACAAACAATATCTTCCTTATTTTCACCCCATTCAGCAATTTTTATTTTTGCAGATTTTGATTTATCAGAATCAACAAGAATGTTAACACCGTCAAGTTTACCATCCTTAAAAATTAAATCATTACAGTACACATAATCAAAACCCAATTCTTTTTGTAATTTATCCATCATCAATGTAAAACCACCAGAAACAGCCATAATTTTCCAACCCGCAGCTTTTAAAATTCTGCACGCTTCTTTTGCACCTGGCATTATTGGTAAACTGTCTGCAACTTCCTGGCATACTTTTTCGTCCAGTCCCTTTAATGCAGCAACTCTAGTTCGAAGTCCCTCTTCCCAATTTATTTTACCCTGAATTCCTTGTTTTGTAATTGCCCAAATTTCATCCTCTTTGTTTAATTTTTCTGCAAGAATTGGAAGGTATTCTTCATCATACAAAACGCCTTCAACATCAAATATTATTAACAAAATGTTTCTGAATTAAAAAAAAATTCTAATAATATTAAAGTAGTGACTATTATGCCCAAAATTTGTAAAATTTTTTCATTCATCGTATTAAAGTTTAAAAAAAATAATTGCAAACAGTTAGGGATAAATCACGGAATAACATGCAAAGAGTATGGTTGATGAACTAGAACGAAAATACGATGTAAAAATTCAAACTACAGAAGATAAAGTGAAATTTCCAGACGAACTAAAAGCAGAATTAAAAGCACAAGGAATGATGGATGATAAAGGAAAATTAAAATTAAAAGGCGTTAGTCCAAAAATGCTAAAAAGAATGAAACAAGAGTACGTAGAATGTCCGGTTTTAAAAGATGATATTCAATTTGTACAATGTTTCATATGTCCAAATTTTCAAAGCAGAGTAATGGGCGAAGTGCTATGCAAAGGCGAACCACTGAAATAACATAATAGATTTTAAAAAATTCACGAAAGGCTCATTAGTTAAAATAATTCTCAACCAAGTAGTTTGGGAAAGCAAAAAGTAGGAATTACAGTTTCAAAAGAAGAAGATTTCAGTGAATGGTATACACAAGTAGTCTTAAAGGCAAAACTTGCAGATTATGCACCAGTTAAAGGATTAATTGTTCTCAGACCTGACGGATATTCAATCTGGGAGTCATTAAGAACCACATTTGATAAAAAATTTGCACGTAATGGAATACGAAATGGATTTTTACCAATACTAATTCCAGAATCGCTATTAGGAAAAGAACAAAAGCATTTTGCAGGTTTTAACCCAGAAGTGTTTTGGGTCACGCATTCAGGAACCAATGAGATAGGAGACAGGTTAGCCCTAAGGCCAACATCTGAGACATTGGCATATACACTATATTCAAAATGGATTCAAAGTTGGAGAGATTTACCACTAAAAATAAATTTTTGGAATACGGCGTTAAGAGCTGAAATCAAAGCAACAAAACCTTTTCTTAGGACATCAGAATTCCTATGGCAAGAAGGGCACACAGTACATTCAACAAAAGAAGAAGCTGAAAAAGAAGTAATGAAAATTTTAGATATTTATAAAAATACAGTAGAAGAGGAGCTTGCAATCCCAGTAAGCACAGGAAAGAAAAGTGAAAAAGAAAAATTTGTTGGTGCAACATACACAACAACTATGGAATCAATAATGCCAGATGGAAAAGCACTGCAAATGGGTACGTCTCATTTCTTGGGACAAAATTTTTCAAAACCGTTCGAGGTTAAATTTGCAGATAAAGACAACATAGAACATTTTGCATGGCAAACATCATGGGGAGTGTCTTGGAGATTAATTGGGGCAATGATCATGATTCACGGGGATGACAAAGGTTTGGTATTACCACCAAAAGTAGCCCCAATGCAAGTGGTGATTGTACCAATTTACAAAAATGATGAGGGCAAAAATAGCGTATTGCACAAAGTGGAAGAAATACAAAACAAATTAGAGTTAAAAGATATCAGAGTTCATGTTGACGACAGAGAAGGAATGTCGCCAGGATACAAATTTAATGACTGGGAGCTAAAAGGGGTTCCTTTACGCATAGAAATAGGACCCAAAGATATAGAGAATCAGAACATAGTTGTTGCAAAAAGATACAATTTAGAAAAAATAAGTTTGAGATTTACTGAAATTGAAAAAATACCAATAATTTTAGACGAAATTCAAACACAGATGCTAAAAAAAGCCAAAGAGCAAACAGAAACTATTACACTGAATATTTCAGATTATTCAGAATTTAAATCTAAAATAGAAAAAGGAGGATTCTTCAACTCCCCATGGTGTGGAAAAGTAGAATGTGAAGACAAGATCAAAGAAGAGACAGGTGCAGAAATTAGAGTGATACCATTCGGTAGTGAAAATGTCAATGAAAAGTGCATTTACTGTAATGAGCAGAGCGCATCAACTCCCATTTTTGCAAGGGGATACTAGTAGCAATTTAGCCGCAACATAATAATACAAAAAAAATATTTTTCAAACATGACAGTTAACCTAGAATTACAAGAAAACACAGTATTGCTGGAACAATTTAGAGAAACTAGGAGTCGAACATTAGAATTAGTAAAAAATTTAAAAAAAGATGATTTTGTGGTTCAAACCGCATCATACATGAGTCCACCTAAATGGCATGTTGGCCACGTAAGTTGGATTTATGAAGCAATAATGAGCAAATTAGATGAAGACTATGAATTTCATTCAAAAGAATTCTCAGAGTATTTGAATTCATACTACCAACAATTTGGAGTTCCACACGATAAAAAATTAAGAGGAATTACATCAAGACCTACTGTTGATGAAATTTTTCAATATTTTAATACGATNAATCAAAAAGTAGAGAAATTCATCACATCCAGAGAATTAAGTGAGGATGAAAAAAAAATAATCATTATAGGNTTTCATCATGAATGCCAACATCAAGAATTGCTAGTATATGACTTGCAGCATCTTCTTGCAGAACAATATTTGCCAGTAAGAAAAAATAAAATTGTAAAGCAGCAAGAAAAACAAAAAGAATTTGTAAAGATCAGTGGCGGCTTATACACTATGGGGTACAACGGAAAAAATTATTGTTACGATATTGAATTACCAGAACACAAAACATACCTCAAAAATTTTAAAATTGGAATTTTTCCAGTAACCAATCAAGAATATTTAGAATTTATGAATGACGGAGGATATGAAACTTACAAACATTGGTTATCAGACGGATGGGAAAAAGTAAAATCAAATGAATGGCGTTCGCCGATGTACTGGGAAAAAATTAACGATGAATGGCACGTAAGAGATTTCTTAGGAATTAGAAAAATTAACCCGAATGAACCAGTGTGTCACGTTAGCTACTATGAGGCAGATGCGTATTGTAAATGGGCAGGAAAAAGACTACCTACAGAAGCAGAATGGGAAAAAGCATCGTGTTGGAACGAAGAGAAACAGGAAAAAACAGTATTTCCATGGGGAAATGAAAGTCCATCAGAAGAAAAATGTAATTTACTAGAATCACATCATTGGGGATGTACAGAGATAGGCACGTATCCAAATGGGACTAGTCCATCAGGATGTCAACAAATGATTGGAGATGTATGGGAATGGACTACTTCAGAATTCATGGGCTATCCAGGATTCAAGTCTGGATTTGACGAGTATAACGATAAATGGTTTACAAATCAAAAAGTGTTGAGAGGAGGATCATTCGGAACTCCAAAGATGTCAATTAGAGGAAGTTATAGAAATTTCTTTAGATTAGATGAGAGATGGCTATTTTCAGGATTCAGATGCGTGGAAGATATTTAATTTTTTGAAACTAATGTTAATGAAAAGTATTTTTTGTCATCTAACCACATGTTTTTAATTTCGAATCCAACATCACCCAATAACATCTTGATTTGAGATGGCTTGTATTTATGAGAATATTCAGTATGAATTAATTCGCCTTCATCTAAATTTAAAGATAAATTAGATTTTTTAATCATTACAGATTGGGGCGTCAGAGATTTTAAATTCATTTCAATTCGTTGATCATCTTCATTGTATATAGAATAATGTGAAAAATTATTAATAATAAAATCAGCACCAAGTTCGTCATTAATTCTAGATAGCACATTGAGATTAAATTTTGCAGTTACGCCTTGTGAATCATCGTATGCAGATTCTAGAATTTTTTTATCCTTGACTAAATCCAAACCAATTAAAAAAAGATCGCCTTGCTTCATAGTAGAAAATATTTTTTTTAAGAAAATCCTCCCATCTTCAGGTGAAAAATTACCAAAGCTTGAACCAAGAAAAATGATTAGATTTTTTTTATCATCGTAGTTTTGAAGAAATTCCAAACCTCCTTCATACGTATCAATTATCCCAGTAATGTTCAAAGTGGCATAATCTTTCAATAATTGTTCAGAGCTTTCAGTAAGAATTTCAGATATGTCTATAGGAAAATATTCTGTTTTAGGCTGTAATTTGGTAAAAACGTCAAGAATTAATCGAGTTTTGACAGATGCACCACTTCCAAGTTCAACTAAACGAACATTTTCGTCAAGATATGGCGGCAAATCATTTTCTAGTTTTTTTAAAATACTAACTTCAGTTCTAGTAGGATAGTATTCAGGAAGGGAACAAATGGATTCAAATAAATTTGAACCTTTATTATCGTAGAAAAATTTTGGGCTGATGAATTTGTAATCTTGGTTTAAACTAAAAGCAATTTCTTCTGCAAAAGATTTTTCAATATTACTTGCATGTGGTTTAAAATAACGAAGTTGAGAATCTACAACATATTGTTTATAATCAATTTTTTTGTCCTTAAAACTACTCAATTGCTAATTTGATGGTTATTCAACATAAATTTCTTATCATAATTTTTACGCATGAAACATGTTTCTTGATATACTTGAGAAATAACAGATAATTGTTGACTGAAATATTAAAAATTGAACATTTAAAAAAATATTTTACAAAAAAGAGGATATTTAGTTCGGCGGGGTCTAGTGTAAAAGCAGTAGATGGCGTATCATTTTCAATTAAAAAAGGCGAAGTATTTGTTTTAGCAGGAGAATCAGGATCAGGAAAATCAACAATTGCAAAATTAATTTTAAAATCAATTCAGGCAGATTCAGGTAAAATTATTTTTGAAAATCAAGAAATTGATAATGAAAACATAAACATAAAAAAAATAGGATGAATTGTCAAATGATTCACCAAGATCCATATGACTCAATTAATCCTAGAATGAAAATAGAAGACATAGTACTAGAGCCACTTGAAATCCACAATATCGGAAATAAGAAAGAAAGGAACAGAAGAATGATCGAAGTTTTGCAAGAAGTTAAACTAGAGCCTGCCAAAGAAATTTCTAAAAAATATCCACATATGTTGTCAGGAGGTCAAAGACAAAGAGTGGTATTGGCAAGAGCATTAGCATTGAAACCAAAAATAATACTAGCAGATGAACCAGTTTCAATGCTAGATGTGTCAATTAGAGCTGAAATGCTAGAATTAATGAAGGAATTACAGAAAAAATACAATATTTCATTTATTTACATCACTCATGATTTAGCAACTGCAAAATATTTTGGTCAAAGAATCGGAATTTTGTACTTAGGAAAAATAGTAGAAACAGGTCCAATTGAGGAAGTGTTAGAAAATCCAAGACATCCATACACTCAAGCACTAATAGATGCTATTTCAGAACCAAATCCAAATAATTTAAACATAAAAAAAGAAATCAGAATTAAAGATCCTCCAGATGCAGATGAGTTTGAAGGGTGTAGATTCAAACCAAGGTGCACGTATGCAATTGAAAAGTGTTGCAAAGAACCAGATTTAGAAAAAGTTGAGGGTGATCATTATTCTGCGTGTCACATTAAATTAGAACAATCTGAGTGATCTTCCTACCAAAATAGCAAGGTCTTCATCTAAGGATAAATCAACAATTGTAACATCATAAGAATTAAAAAGCGTGATTGAAAGATGGCGAAATCTTCCAACCACTAAAAAATTGAAAGAAATTGCAGAATACAATTTCATTTCAAAATTCTAAATACGCTACTTATTTTAGACATATAAATCTCAGAAATGAAATTAAACCTTGAAAGGTTGTAGTTTGTGAGTGTGGTTTTGAAATCGTTCCATAATTAATTTTTCATTTTTTAATACTTCTAAATCTTTCAACACATCATCAATAAATTTTTGAATGCGGTGTACTCGTTTGTTTCCAACAGTGTAAGGTAAAAGTTTCAATGTTTGCTGATACTTTACTCGGGTCATGAGCATAAACGGCCTATCTAATAATTCAGTTTGAACATAGTCTAACAACACCTCTCCTTTTCTTGTCAATATTCCAATTTTTGTTGCGATAGAATAATTCAAATGTTTCATTTCTTTTTTTGCAATTTCTTTATTCAAATCAAATGTAGCCATCATTACATCAAATTGATTATTACTGGGAGCCTTATCGATTCTTCTATACTGAATTATGTAGCCATCTGTTTTAGTTTCCAGGTAACCCAAATCCAACAGCTCCTTTATTGCAGGGATTATTCCAGATTTACTCCCATGTACGAGCCTACAAAGATCATTTGTGTTAATCCATTCAGCAGTAAAAGCCAAAATTCTATCATCGTATGTTCCTGTCAAGAGGTATTCTTTAGAAGACCATTACTATATTAGCTTACTAGCTTGATTTTACAGAAGGCATTCGTTTATCTTTATACGTAACAACGTGTGAAACGCCATTTTTTGGAAAAACGCCATAAATTAATTTTGCTTTTTGAATTACAGAGTCTTTTAAGGACACCATGATAAATTGACTTTCTTTAGATCTTTCTTCCAATATATTAGAAAGTCTTTCGGCATTTGGTGCATCAAGGTGAGCATCAACTTCATCAAACAAATAGAATGGAGAAGGTTTGAGTTTTTGTAATGCAAGCACAAACACAATGGCAGCAAGTGTTTTTTCACCTCCACTAATTGAAGTGGACTCTCTCTTTGGCTTATTGGGAAATTGGATTAGATATGAAATTCCAGAATTAAATATGTCGTCCTCATTTTGTAACTCCAACCAAGCATGACCGCCAGTCATTTTATTAAAAATTAATCGAATTTCTTTATCGACTTTATCAAATGCATCAAGGAACGTTTGTCGCTTGTCTCTCTCAATGTCTTCAATAAATTTAACAATTGAATTTCTTTCTTCTTCTAGAGAATTCTTTCTAGTAGACATAGATCTATAGCCATATGAAACTTCAAGATATGTTTCAGGAGCTTTTGCATTTAAGGCACTAAGTGAAGTTAATTCAGAATTCAAACCTTGGACAAGGGTTTCAACGTCAAATGTTTCCATGTTCTTATCAAATCCAAATGCAGAAAGAATGTGCTGTAGTTTAACTTCATTTTCAACTAAATCACGCAAATCACGAGTTAACGAATCAGATTGACGTGCTAAATTATTAATTTTGCTAGTATGGATTTTGTCATTTTCAGATAAAACTTTTAACTTGTCATCTATTTCTTGAACTTCTCCAATTGAAGAACCAGAAGTTGAAATTAAAACCTGCTCCTGCTCTCTTAATTTTTCCAGAATTAGTCTTTTAGGATCTTTTTGTTTTTCTAAGTTTTGAATTTTTGATTCAACTTCCAAATATTCAGAATGTAAGGAATCCTCTTCATCACTCAACCTACTGACTTGGGATTTTTCACGATTGTCCTGAGTTTGCATTGCAGTTAGCTGTGAAGATTTATCCCTATATTCATTCATGATCGTAGTATAGTGTTTTTCAATATCAGATTTTTTATTATTCATTTTTAATAATTCACTTGCAATTCTAGTTTGCTCCCCACTAGCATAATTTTGCTCAACGATGGAAATTCTATCAAGTAATGATTCAGCATGAGACTCATTAGTAGAAATCTCAGATTCAATAGCATTAGTTCTTGAAGTTAAATCAGAAATTCGGCTTGTCAATTGTTCTTTCATGATTTTTGCAGAAGTAATTCTAGATTTAAGATTAGAATAATTTTCAGTTGCAGATGTAAAATTATTTTCAGATAAAGAAAGACGGTCAGAACAAGATTGAATGGAATCATCTAATTTTTTTAAAGAATGTTTTTTCTTCAACATGTATCTCTTAATCAAACTAATTGATTGGAATAATCCATCAATATCACTACTCATAGAAATTAATTTTGTAAGTTTAGAAATTTTTGAATTAATATCAATCACAACAGTGCCATTTTTAGCTTCAAAATATTCACCGCTAAGAGTTACAGATTTGTAACCTAATTGTGATAGATTGTAGGCAGATTCACGAGTTTCAGTTAGAATAATATTTCCAAATAGGAATGTTTTAAGCGCAGAATGTACATCGTCTGCAGTCACAAAGTCAGACAATATGCCAAGTATTCCAGGCTCGTTAGGCAAGTTTAGTTTGAATTTTGGAATGGCATCAAGAGGTATTATTTTTAATTTTGGGAGTTTTTTATTTCTTGCAACCTCAGCAATTCCAAGTAATGTCGCAAAATCTTTTACAACTATTGCCTTTATCCAATCAGAACTAACTGCGAGAACAGAACGCTCATATTTTTTATCCCAGGAAATCATTTCATAAACTAATCCATCGATACCCAACTTGTCAGCATCCTCTTTTAACTTTGCAACAGTGTAGTCTTCATGCATAAAACCTTTCACAGTTTTAATTTTTGATTCATATTGATTTGCAGCCTTATCAGACTTTTCTAAAATGAATCCCAACTCGTCCATGTCAGTGTTAATTTTTAATTTTCTAGTTTTTAATTTTGTAATTCTAGACTTTAATTCCGAAATGCTAGAACTGTGATTATGTGTCAAAGTTTGCAATTTGGACTCTATACCAGTTAATTCTAAAATGTCTTTTTCTAATTGAGTAAACTTTTCAGAGTTTGATTTTATTTTTAGTATAGATTCATCTTTTTCGTTTTGTACTTTAGAGAGTTTTAGTTTAACATCATTTAATTGTCCCGTAAGAATTTTAATTTTACCATCAATTTCAGATTGTTTTGCTGCTGCTTCGGATTGTTCGGTAAGAATTTTATTTCTTCCCAAATCAATTGTTTCTAAATCAGTGTTGATTTTATTTTTTTGTTCATTTGTTGATTCAATGGAATCTTTTATTTTTTGAATTTTAATGTCGATGTCTTGTCGTGCAGTGCTGATACCATCTAGTTCAATTTTAATTTCAGGAATACGAGTATTGATTTGTTCAAGTCTTTTCTTTGATGCAGATATTGCACTATTATCAATCTCATATTGTTCCATTGCAGAACTAATTTCAACGTCAAGTGAAGCCTTTGCTTGACTATAATCATTTGCAGATTTCATCAATGCCGATTTTTCAGTATCCAAAATACTAATTTCATCCCTCAGAACAGTTCGTTCACCATCAAGGGAGGTCATCTCTTGAGTTAATTCCTGTAATGTTGCCTCCTTAGTAGATTTTTTGGCAGATATTACCTTCATTTTATTAGCAGCGGCTATTGCTTTGTATCTATTTAGTTCACGCTCCAAAATATCATGTCGTAATTTTTGGTTTCTTTCTTCTTCAAGTTCATCAATTCGTTTTTTAATTTCACCCATTTTAGCAAGTGCGATTTCAAGTCGTCTGTCTGCTTCATCAAGTTGTTTAATTGATTCAGATTTTTTCTCATCAAAATATGAAAGTCCGATTAAATCTTCAATTGTTTTTCGCTTTTCTTCGGATGTAAATTCAGATATTCTAGTTACAGTTCCTTGTTGAACTGCATTAAGTTGTCCTAAACCAGCATTTGCCATGTCAAGTAAATCAAGAACGTGACTTCGTTGTGTTTTCTTTTTATTTAGATAGTAAGTGTTGTCACCAGATTCATCTAGTTCCCTAGTTATCTCAACTACATCAGAATCAACAGGGATTTTTCTGTCAGAATTATCAAAATGTACACTTGATCGTGCCATTTTAGGTCCACGACGAGTTCCCTCAATATCATGAATTAAAGATCTTAGTTTATCAACTCGCATTACTTTAGGTTTGTTTTCACCCATCGCAAAAATTATTGCATCTAAAATGTTACTTTTACCAGATCCATTCGGACCAGAGATCGATACAAGTCCAGGTTCAAACTGAACGGTAGTATTTGTAAATCCAAATGATTTGAAACCAAAGATCTCTACTTTTTTTACATGTACCAATAGAGATCATTTCTAACTAGACAGGATAATCGATGCTTAACAATTTTTGTTGACTCTATTGATTAATTTTTCTTGTTACATTATGAGATTTTTCGTAGTGGAGGTTATTACGAAATAACTTATTAAAAAAATGAAATTAAAATGAGCCTAAATATAATTACTAAGAATATAATTAAAACACACATGACAAAGGTAGGATTAATTCAAACTAGATCTTATGAAAGCAACAAAAAAGGAATTGAAAACGTCTCAAAACTATTAGAGAATCTAGGCAGAGTAGAAACAGAGATCGTTTGTCTACCAGAACAGTGGCTTCCAAACAATCAGATTGAAAATTACGATCAAGAATTTTTTGAATTTAAAAAAATTGCAAAAAATTATTCAATGACAATAATTCCAGGCGCATTTTATGAAAAAAATGGAGGGAAAATATCAATTAATTCTCCAGTCATAGGACCAGAAGGACAAATAATTGGAAAACAAGAAAAAATTCATCCGTATGACTATGAAAAAGGGATAGTTAGTCCAGGAACTGAAGCCAGAATTTTCAACACATCGTGTAAATTTGGAATAATGATATGCTATGACACGGTTTTTCCAGGCGTAGCAGACACATTAAGTAAAAAAGGTGCAGAAATCATATTTTCTCCAAGTAGAATTGTAAAAGAAGGGATTGAACCATGGAAAATGTATGTTCAAGTAAGATCTTTAGAAAACAGAATCCCCATCATTGCACCAAATGTTGAAAACATTAGATTCGGAGGGAATAGTCTCATAGTCGAACTGACAAAAGAAGAAAAAATAGTAAAAACTAGAATAAGTGAACTAAAGGGAGAGTGCGAAGAATCAGCAAATATTCAATTATCAAATTATCAAGCAATTAGAAAACAAAGGGTAGAAGATAAAAACAATTTTCAATAGTTATTCATTTGCAACAAACTTTTCACAGTCAGACTTTGCCTGAACATCAGAAGTTTGTTCTATAGGATGTTTCATCAAATATGCACTAGCAGGTTTAATTGGACCACCAATTTTTCTATCAAGAGCAATTTTTGCCAATCTGATTGCATCTATTACAATACCTGCAGAGTTAGCTTTGTCATCAACTTCTAAACGAACTTCCATATTGTATGGAATGTTTGCCCATTGACGACCTTCAATTCTCATAAACATTAATTTTGTATTACCTAAAAATGGAATAAAATCAGAAGGACCCACATAGATTTGATCATCATCCAATCTTTCTTTTAATTGACTTTGTACACTTTCAGTTTTAGAAATTTTCTTGGAAACAAGTCTATCTTGTTCTTTCATATTTAGAAAATCAGTATTTCCACCAACGTTAATTTGATATGTTGAATCTATTTTTGTTCCCCTATCACTACATAATTTAGCTAAAGTTCTATGAACAATGGTTGCACCAACTTGTCCTTTAATATCATCACCAATACAAGGGATATTTTTTTCTTGGAATTTTTTTGCCCATGTTTCATCAGATGCAATAAAGGATGGAATACAATTAACAAATGCAGTGTTAGTATCAAGACATACTTGAGCCCAAAATTCAGTTACTTTATCAGAACCTACAGGAAGATATGAAACAATAATTTCAACACCAGTATCCTGGATTACTTGTTTAGCTTCAGCAGTAAGTTGTTCAATGGTTTTAGTACTAGTGAGAGGATTAATTTTATTTTCAACCCAAATTCCAACACCGTCTAGTAAAGGACTTTCATAGATCATTGCATCGGTTTTTGGCATGTCATCTTTTGCAATCCAATCAACCATGTTAGGGGATTCATAAATTGCGCTCATCAAACGAGTTCCAACTTTATTTTCAGCAACATCAAAACCACAAACAAAATCAATATCGTGAATTCCATATCCAGCTAATTTATCGTGAATAATTCCTGTAACTTCCTGAGAAGGGTTTTTGTTATAATATTCAATACCCTGAATTAGTCCAGAAAAACAATTTCCGATACCAACTAATCCAACTTTAATTCTACCAGTCATGTTTTATCTAATAAAATAAGGCGGTTTAAAGTTTTCTTAGATAAATTAAAAAACCCATTATTCAATGTAAACGACAGTGAAGATATGGCATCATCGGAAATAATAATTAAAGAATTTAAAGAATTTAATTTGGAAGGAGGGTATCTAATAGATGGTTTTCCGTCAGTAGGATTTAGCAGTGCAATTGCAACAGAGTCAATGATAAATACATCACAGTTTGAATTAGGAGGAATAATTGATTCAAAAATATTTCCACCAATTAGCGTCATAAAAGAAGGTAAGCCAAATTACCCATCAAGAATTTTCATCAACGAAAATTTGAAGGTAGGGGTGTTTTCATCATATCTAAATTTAGATCAATCACTACATAGACAAGTATCAGAATCAATGCTAGAATGGTCAAAAAAACATAAAATCAAATTAATTGTAAGCAGTATTGCAGTAAAATCAGAAAAAGAAAATTCTCAAATGATGGGAGTTGGAAGTACAGACTCAGCTAGGGAGAAAATCAAAGAAGCAGGATTGAAAGTTTTAGATCATGGAACCATACCAGGAATACCAGGAGTATTACTAAATGAAGGAAGTATTGCAAATCAGGACGTAATTGTAATAATTTTTAATACAACAGGAGAAGGTCCAGATTTTAAATCAAGTGCGGAACTTTGTCTTGCAATGTCAAAATTAATTCCAGGTGCATCATGCGACATCCCATCATTGCAAAAAGAAGCTGAAAAAGCTGAAGCTGTAATAAAGGAAACTCAAGAAGAATCAACTCACCTAAAAGATTCAATGTATAGATAGATTTTTTTTAATGCAATCATAATGTAATTAAAAAAGATGCTTCAGATAATAGAATTTGCAATACTAGTGACAATAATTTCAGCATCAGGGGTCATGGCACCAGGGCCATTATTTGCAGCGAATATCACATACGGTTTAAGAGAGGGAATGAAATCAGGAATTAAAATTGCAATTGGTCATTCAATTGTAGAATTACCATTAGTAATTTTATTAGGAGTTGGGGTATTTTCGTTAGAAATATTTCCAGAATTTCGAACAATCATCTCAATTTTTGGTGCAATCACATTATTTGTATTTGCAGGTATGCAGATTAAGACAATATTTACAAAAAACAATCTCATTTCAGCAAAACCAAAACACGGCCCAATAATTACGGGGATTTTACTTAGTGCCTTAAATCCATTTTTTATTATATGGTGGTTAACAATAGGATTCAAATTAATTTCAGATGCCATGTTAGTCTGGGCATTTGCAGGGATACTAATTGTATTTGTATTACATATTTGGATGGATTTTGCATGGCTAGGAATTGTTGCATTTCTGGCCTCAAAAAGTGTTAAAATAATTTCAAATAGAAATTATAAAATAATAATATCAGGATTAAGTCTAATACTAATTTACTTTGGAATTACATTTTTAACAGACATATTTTAATCGCAAACTAAAATTTTAAATTCACGATTAAAAAAACCATAAAATCAATTAATCATTTAAAATATACTTTACAAAAATTAGTATCAGGTATTATTCATAAATGAATATTCATTCAAAATAGAACCACCTATGCATCACAAGAAGAATATAAAAAAATAATCGTAACAATGAAAATTATAAAAATACTTAAAACAATATTTGCTAATTATTCTTTTGAAATATCAATTTCCATATTGGAAACTTTACGTTCTTTTCCATCCTGTGATGTAAGTAACTCGGAAGAGATTCTAACATCGCTAATTACAAATCCAACTGCATCCATTCTTAGTAATCATTTGTGAAACATCTACCGCTTGCGTAATTCGCTTACCTCTAGCTTTTATTGTAATTGTAGGTCTAGTTGAAAGTTGAGTTAATGTTGCAGAAACATAATCCATTATAGGTTTAGTTCCAATGAAAATAACATTACGTTCTTCAGTAGTTTCAATTTTTGGTGTCGGCTCGGCTACAGGCTCTGGTGTCGGCTCGGCTACAGGTTCTGGTGTCGGCTCGGCTACAGGTTCTGGTGTCGGCTCGGCTACAGGTTCTGGATTAGTTCTAGAACCAAATTCTGATAAAATATCCTCTGCATCATTTGATTTTTTATTAGCGCTCAATTTTAAATTCCTATTATATCCAGATAATTTTATCGTTTATTTAGTTTTTCAGGTGTTTTCCTTCCAAATAGTCTTGAAATAATTTTTCAAGGGCATCATCTGAAGGGCATTTTTTAATTTGCTCAACTAGATCAGGTTGTTCAATTTCATAACAATTCATCATGTCCTGAGAATCTTTGAATACCAGCATAGCCTTATTCTTAAAAATACAATGGTAAAGTTTTTCTTTTTCCATCTTATCAGGATTAAAATTCACACCGTTTTCATCAGCAGATACAGGGTAATCCATACAGATACTAAATAATATCAATATTTAGATATTAAGTTAGGAGTTTAAATTTAATTTTAAAATCAATGCAAAATACAATAATAATCGAATTAACATGGATGTAATATTGGAAAGAATAGTTTTCCACATAGATTTTGATTATTTTTATGCCCAATGTGAAGAAGTAAGAAAACCAGAATTAAAAACAAACCCAGTGTGTGTTTGTGTATTCTCAGATAGGGGTGGAGATAGCGGAGCAATTGCAACTGCAAACTATACTGCAAGAAAATATGGGGTAAAATCAGGCATGCCAATATCATTTGCAAAGAAAAAACTTGAAGAGAGAGATGATGCAGTATTTCTGCCAGTAGATTTTGATTACTATTCTGAAATGACTGAAAAGGCAATGAAAATAATGAAAGAAAGTGCAGATATTTTTGAATATGTTGGAAGAGACGAGGCATACCTAGATGTTACAAAAAGAGTGGAAGGAGATTTTACAAAGGCAACACTCCTAGCCCAGCAAATTAAAAATGAAATCAAAATGAAAATTAAATTAAGTTGTTCGATAGGGGTTTCTTCAAATAAATTAATATCCAAAATAGCTTCAGATTATCAAAAGCCAGATGGTCTAACAGTTGTAGAACCAAATAGTGTGAAAAAATTTTTAGAATCATTAAAAATTAGAGTGATACCAGGTATTGGGAAAAAAACAGAGGAAAGATTTAATGAAATGTTTATGGAGACAATAAAAGATTTAAAAAAAATAGACGTGTTTACATTGAATAAAGAATTTGGAAGAAAAAATGGAACCTACATTTACAATGCCATTAGAGGCGTAGATAACGAACTAGTAAAAGAAAAAGAAGATAGTACACAGTATAGTAAGATGACAACTTTAAAAAAAGATTCAAAAAATCATGAATTTCTATTAGAAAATTTAGAAGAGTTGTGTAAACAAGTGCATCATGTAATTATCAAAAATAATAAAATGTTTAAATCAATTGGAATACATTTCATACAATCAGATCTAACGAGTAAATCAAAATCAAGAATGTTAAGAAATTCAACCAATAATTTAGAAGAACTAGAAAAAAACTCAAGGCAACTGCTGTCAGAGGCGTTAGAAAATCAGATAATTACCATTAGAAGGTTAGGAGTCAAAGTTGCAGATCTTTCAGAGATTAAAGGACAAAGTGACATTACAAATTATTTTTAAAAAAAGTTAATTTCTAATATTTTTTGATTCTAATTTTTTTAGACGCCTAGATTCTATAACAATTACAACAAAAATGAAAGCAAACAACCAAGGCAAAAACATAATCTCCCCTGCAATTTTATGATATTCTTCCCATGCAACGGGATCAGTAGTGACTTTAAGGGCATACCAAGATAATGAAAAAATACGAATTAAGTTAACAACTATAGTTCCAGCAATACCTAAAATAAAATAAACAATCTTACGGTTTCTCGGAATGTTCATTTTTAGCATAAATGCTCCAATTACTAATGAGAAAATTATAATGCTGTGAACACCAGCAGAAGGCCAAAAAACTTGTAATGCCATTGAACCGTGATCACCACGTAAGAACATTATATTATCACGAGCTACTGCAGTTCCCAAATCAAGCAAAGTGATTATCCAAACGTTAGCTTGAACAAAATATGGAACAATGTATTGTAATGGACCAAGTGTATCATAGGGAAAGAATGCATCCAATGAAAGAATTATTGCGGTTCCAGTAAGAAATATTGGACCTGCAGGAGCAATACGTATCCAACGTTTTCCAAAGAAAATAGTTAGTGCAACAACAATGAAAATCGCCATAACTACAAAATCCCACATCCAAGTCCAAGAGTAAATTAATTGTACGTCAAATTGTGTTGCAGATTCAATAAGAAATTCTCTTAAACCATATTCTAATGAAATTAAATAACTAATTGTCAATAATGCAAGAGGGATTACTGAAAGTAATCGTTTTTTAGAAATAACAATTTTCAAACCAATTAATTCAGCAACAACAAAAACTAATGCAAAAAAGTAACCACCTCTACCTTCATTCCAGCTCCAAGCAATGGAGTCAGGAAATGCGATCATTGCAAAAAGAATAGGACTAGAAATAATAAAAACAGCAGCGAAAAGATTCCAATTTTGCATACAAACAATCCAAAAATCCTAAATAAATATCTGAACGAAATAATAAATTTTAAATAATTTCAAGATAAAATAGGAATAGAAAGTCAGTCTTCAGAATCATCTATTTCATCAGAATCTGAATTTCTTCGGCTTGGACGAATGGGAATAAAAATTATTGTCACAAACTATAGTATATTGACTTGGTGATACATTCTAAGGTTACAAAAATTCACCTAAGAGGTAATTTCTAATTCATTAAAACTAAAACGTGACTTGACATTCAGATTTGAGAGATTTGATCGTTGTAAAATAAGTAATAACAAGAATCCCTATAGCAATCATTCTAATTGGAATTTCATAATTTGTTAGAAACGCAGTGGCAGTTGCACCAACAGAGCCAAAAGTAGAGATTACAGCAAATCCAATAGGGCCACAACTGCATGCACCTGCAGCAGAACCCACAATAGTACCAAATATACTTCCACTCATTTTGTGTTTTGAATTTTTAAGATTAATTATTCTAAATAGATTCATAGGAATTACCAATGCCGATAACCCAGCAAGCACTACAATTAAAATAAATCCCATTTCACTTCCAGAAGGAATGTGAGTTACAAAATAGGGTTCTAAAAAAATGAATTCAGAAATTAGTAATAAAATCGTCAACATAGATGAAAAAATTACCAATGATAAGACTAAAAATTTAAAATTATAAAAAACAGCTTTAAAAATTTCTATCATTTAGATCATGGAATCCAAAATTTTCTGGAATACAGAAAACGGTTGTGCGCCACCAATTTGTGTTTGATTATAATCAGAATCCACGATAAAGAAACCAGGAGTGCCCCGTACACCGTTATCTCGTGCTTGCTGAGAATTGTACTGTACACGCTTTGAATATTTTTCAGAATCAAGACATTCATTGAATAAATCCATATCAAGATTCAAATTAAATGCAAAAGCTTTCAATCTTTCAGAGCTTGCCCATCCATTATCAATTTTAGACTCTTGTGAAGTGTATAGTGAGTTATGATATTCCCAATACATGTTTTGATCATCTGCACAATAAGTTGCCTGAGCAGCTTTTGGTGAATCTCTACCCAGAAATGCAAAATCAACAAAAACTAAATTTACTTTTCCAGTTTCAATATAGTCACGCATGATCATAGGTTTAGTATCAACAAACCAATTATGACATTGATGGCATTGATAATCACCAAATTCAACAATAGTGACAGGGGCATCAGGATCACCCAAAATAGGAGAACCCAGTGCAGTAGAAATACTTCCGTGAGTTCTAGTCATATCGACATCAAATGTTTCGTCAGTTGATGAAGACATAGATGTGGCAATTACAACAATTAGAGAGATTACAAGTATACCGAAAATTACTGCTTTTTTATTCATAACGTAAAATAAAAAAATGAGTTAAAAAAATGTATTCAAATTGTATGAATGTTTTTTTCAAATGGATTAACAAATTTATGAATTATAGCGTCAGCAGATAACACATTACAAGAAAATTAGATTAATGCATATTGTGTAATTATTAAATTTCTCACTAGATTCTAAAATTAAACTACATGTAATGAATTCTCATATGGACATTAAGTTCAACTTGATATTTAGTCATAAATCCACAATGAGTACACGAAAACATGTCATCAGGAGTCTTCTGAGAATCCCTCTCAATTACTTTCCCAGAAATAGAAGTAATGTTAATAAAATTATTATTTGAAATCACAGCAAAATTAGAACCTTCATGGATAGAATCAAAATACTCCTTAATCGTCGATATAACTAATTCAACATCCAAAATATCGTCATCGTCAAATGTAGATAGAGTGAATTGACGGTTTTTTAAAGTAGGGATAGCTTCAACTTTATCTGCAACATAAACCAGTAATTCATTTTGAATAGATGATACTTCCTTGCAATCGATTGTAAGCATACAATTTCAGAGATTAATGAATATTTTAATTTAACAGCCATTTGAAAATGATTATTATGGATTAAAATTATAAATAAAAAGGAATGGCAAATTCAGAAACATTTGGAGTTGAAAAAGGACACGGGGAAAAAATAGTAGGATGGTTAAATGAACAGTCAAAGATACAAAATATCAAACTAGAAGCAAGATTATACAATTATGAAGTTTCTACAAAAAACTTCGGACATTTTGAAATGTTTTCATGGATGGGAGATGTTCAAATTGCAAGAAAAATGATCATTAAAGCAAGTAAGAAATTCAAAATTAAAGTAATAGAAGGAGGGTACAAGCCAAAAGAAAAATTATTTAAATTAAAGAAATTTGATTTTGCCAAAGTAAAGAAAGGAGATAAAACAATTGGGCAACTAGAATTTTCAGTGTCAAGATTAGGTAATGCTCAATGGGAAATACAAAATGAAGAACGTCATTAATTTTAAAAATAATTTAGGAGTAATTCAATGAGAGTAGGCATCATAGGAATCGGAATTTTAGGAAACGCCATAGCTTTACGTTTACTAGATTTAGGATATGATGTTACAGTATACAATAGAACTCAAGGAAAAACAAATGAAGTTGAAAAAAAAGGTGCACATGTGGCATCGTCACCAAAAGGTATGGCAGAAAAAGTAGAAATAATAATAATCGTAGTGAAAGATGCAGAAGCTGTAAAAGAAATATCATTTGGAAAAAATGGAATCATAGAAGGCAAAAACAGTAAATTGATTGTTGCAGATATGAGTACAATTGATCCAGTTGAATCAAAAAAAATTGCAAAAGAATTTGAACAGTATCAAATTAAAAAATTAGAAATTCCAGTTATGGGAGGTCCAAATGTTGCAATTACAGGAAAATTAGTGATGATGGCATCAGGATCAAAAGATAGTTTCAATCAATGTAAAGAAGTGTTTGAAAAAATTGCAAACAAAGTATTATTTCTAGGAGAACAGGGAGTAGCAAATTCAATTAAACTTGCAATGAATTTACAAATCACAATGTTAGCACTGTCGTTATCTGAAGGCATCGCATTGGTTAAAAAATCAAATGTAGATCCAAAGATCTTTTTGGAAGTGTTGAATTCAACATATTTTAAAACAGGAATGAGTGAAAATAAAGCATTTAAAATGATAGAAGGTAAGCATGATGCAACATTTACGCTAGCAAATTTAAAAAAAGATATTACAACTATGACAAGTGCATCTATGAATTTAGGAATAGAACTACCAATGATAACTAAAGCTGAAGAGATTTATGAAAATGCGATAAAAGAAGGATTAGGAGATTTAGACTACACAGGCATTATACAATATATTAAAAAAATTAACAACATGTTGTAAAAATTATGAAAAAGGATTATTTTTCTTTAAATATCTACGATAAGAAAATCCAACAACCAACATTGTAATTCCAGTAATTACACCCCACATAAAAAAAGAAATGGTGCTAAATTCAGACATAGATTACAACCAATATTGAAACATCTAAAGTTTAGGGTTATGTCTGCATAAAAGATAGATCAGCCATAAAATAATTCTGAAACATCTAAATAGATTTGAGATAGACAAGATTTATGCCTGAATTTAGATGTGAAGATTGTGGAAAACGCCTATTTCATGAAAATGAAACAACATTAGAAGTTGAGAAAAAAATTCATTCGCAATTTTGTAGAAAAATAAAGGGCGAAACACACAGCTACATGCACAGGGATCTAGCACATATGGAAACTTTCGACGTAGAAAGAGAAAATGACACTGCAGGTGAACCAGTGTTAAAAAAATAACAGGTACAGATATTCCTCAAAATTATATCCTAGATAGTTATCATTGAATATAATTGCCTAAAGAATACAAATATGATTTAGTGGTGGTAGGAGGAGGTCCAGCAGGATCATCAGCAGCATTTGCAGCTGCAAAAAACGGAATAAAGGTAGCATTAATTGAAAAAGAGAACTCAATTGCGGAAACAGTAAGAACAAGTGGGGTCACATGGATTGAAAGTATCAAAGAATTTGGAATTCCAGATGATTGTTACAATCCAATCAAGAATTTTTCATTTGTCTCACCAAATAATGAAGTAACAATTAATGATTCAATTGCAACAGCAGCGGTATTAGACGTAAGAAAAACATATCGATGGTTGGCACATGAAGCTGAAAGAGGAGGGGCAGATATTTTTCTAAAAATTAACATTAACGAAGTTATTAAAAATGAAAATAACGACATCGTAGGTGTAAGCGGTACAGGGCCAAATGGAAAAATAATATTTCGTTCAAAAATAGTTATTGATGCTACAGGATTTACATCTACAATTTCCAAAGCAATGGGTTTTGTCACACAGTGGAAAAGGTTTGGGGCAGGAGCAGAATACGAAGCAACGGTAGAAAATGCGGATCCAGACACATGGTGGTTAATGGTAGGACAAGAATACACACCTGCAGGGTATGCATGGATATTTCCATTAGGAAATAACATCGTAAGAATTGGAGTGGGAGTAGGTAAACCAGAATCAGACGTAGACCCAACTCAAAGACTCAAAGAAATTATTGAAAAACAATTAGGTCCAATAAAAAAATTAGGAAAAATAACACCGATAGAATTCCATTACGGCTTAATTCCAAACGATGGTTTATCACGAAAAACAGTTTTCAATAATTTAATCCTAGTTGGGGATTCCGCAGGACAAGCAAACCCATTAGTTCTAGAAGGAATTAGATATGCAATAAAATTTGGCAGAGTTGCAGGTAAAGTTGCATCGGATGCAATAAAAAATAAAAAGACAGACAAAGATGCACTATATCCATATGAAGAAGAATGGAGAAATGCAATTGAATCAAAAATTAACTCTGCAGGAAAAGTTCAAGATAGATGGATTGGCTTATCAGATAAAGAGTGGGATAAAGAACTAGACATAATTAACGAATTAAAAACGGATGAGTTTTTAGATTTTATAAAAGCAGATTTTGGATTATCAAATATGCTCAAATTAGCAATGAGTCATCCAAAATTAGCAGTCAGACAACTTTTCAATTTAGTTAAAGGAAAATAATTTACAAACAAAAAAAGTTAGTAATTTTTTAAAAATCATGCCAAGGATACTGGAGCGTTGCAGAATCCAGGCATGATTTTAGGCACAGATACGGTCTGGTTGGTCGATTTTGACATGCATAACGAATGAAATTGCTCACAAGTCAATGTAGAGCATGTTTTACAAATCATGGATGTTGATTTGAAGCAGTGTAAACAATTTGCTGCACCAATAAGACATCCACCACAATTTCTACAAGATTCGTCAGGCAATTTCTCTTCAAGTTAATTTATTTAAAATTACTTATAACAAACACGTAGAATTTATTAGAATCAATCATCAGTGTCAAGAAGATTATAATTGAATGAAAAAAATCAATTAAACATGGACAATGTTAGTAAAAAATTTGATGAGTGGGCAGCGAATGGAAAAGCAGAGTCGATGGAAAAAGGACACGGAGTGAATGTTTTAAAATTTTTGAAAAAAATCTCGTTTGACAAACCTTTTTCATTTTTAGATGTAGGTTGCGGAAATGGATGGGTGATAAAATATGTATCAGACATGTCAACATGTAAAAAAGCAATAGGCATTGATAAAAGCGAAAAAATGATCATGCAAGCAAATAAGAAAATAAATAACAATAAAGAAAGTTTTGTACATACAGATGTAGAGTCATGGAAGCATACAGGAAAATTTGATTTTGTTTTTGCCATGGAGTCAATATACTATGCAGATTCAATGGAAAAAGCAATTGAGAAAATTTACAAACTACTAAAACCAGGAGGAAAATTCTTCTGCGGTACAGATTTTTACACAGACAATAAAGCCACAATAAAATGGGCAAGCATGATGAAAATTCAAATGCACCTACATTCAAAAAAAGAATGGAAAGAATTTTTTAAAAATGCTGGTTTCCTAACAGAGACAAAACAAATCAAAGATTTGAAAAGTAGCGAAAAATGGAAAAAAGAATTAGGGACGTTATTTATCATAGGCACAAAACCTACAAAGTAATATTCAAATCACATTATGAAATACCAATACCATGTGAGCTGGAGCACGATACGCTGCTACGGCAGAGGAAACTCCTCCCTCCATACAGGAAATGTGATCTGGAGATAGATAATCAGAGATGATTGGCAACGATGCAGAAAAAAA
>JGI26242J51144_1000109_pt1 | contig 28191 bp, 35 predicted proteins | sample SaaInlV_100m_DNA_3_FD_51144 | JGI IMG/M metagenome (IMG submission 51144)
CCAATCCCAATATTATCAAAATTAGTTGTTAAGTTTTTAAATTCATTTATATCTGTTGATTCACAGTGTACTGTAACTAAATCAGCTCCATACTCAATTACTCTTTCAACAAATTTAGTATTTTCTTGAAGCATTAAATGAACATCAAGTTTATAGGATGTATTTTTTTTCATCTTCGAGACAATATCCAATGAAAGACCTATATTGTCAGTGAAATGTCCATCAGTAATATCTATGTGTAGTTGATCGAATTTGTTAGCATTTGTTTCAATATCTCTTAGCAAATCTAATTGATTTGCAGCTTGAATGCTTGCAGAAATATCCATAGCTACTCAGTCTTGGTAACTATTAAAGAATATTTACCAATTTGTAATCTGTCACCACTTTTTAGAGATGATTCAGTTAACAAATCTCCATTTATAAAAATGCCATTTGTTGATTGCTCGTCAGTAATGGAGATATCTTCATCATCTACAGTAATAAAACCATGGTGTCTGGATACTGTAACATCATCTAAGATTATTTCTTTTTCTGGAAGTCTGCCTATTTTATGTATGCCATTTGATAAGAACCATGATGTTGAAGAAACTTCTTCATTAAGCAATGAAAGTATATACTTACAATTTTGACTAAAGATTAGCGAATCTTCTAATGGTCTTGTTTCATTGTTCATAATTAAATACTAGGTAATAGAGGTATTCTAATGCAACAAAGTAATAAAAAACCATGACTGGAAAGGCAATAAAATTTATTAATCCGGTGTTCAAACTGACGTCTAATACATATAAACATATTGTAATAAACATAAAGACTGTAGCTAGTTTTCCCTTTTTAGATACTTCAATGGGTTTTTTTGAAAGTAGCACATATATACCTCCAAGTAGAACTAATACCTCACGAGCTATAAGTGCTTTAAAGAAAATACTTGGAAATAAATCTTGTAGCCAAACTACTAATAAGATAAATACAGTACGATCGACAAAAGGATCCAAAATTATGCCAAGTTCACTTACCATATTGAATCTCCTGGCAACTATCCCATCAAGGGAATCGCTAAGACCCACAACCGCAATGGTTGTAACTAATACATAAGTGTTAATATCTAGAGGATAAAAGTTTTGAAAAAGATATATTGATGCAAATAATCTAAAAAGAGTGATTAGGTTTGGTGGTAATAAAATATCTTTGAATTTCAAATAAGTAAGTCCTTAACATCGTGTGTGGCAACAAAATGTTCGTCACCAATATCAACCATTGGTAAATTATTTTTGTTATTTGCAATAATTTCATCTAGTTCGGTAAAATCAATTTCATATTTAGTTCTTTTGTATTTAGGATCTGGAACAGGGATTGAAGAGATTAGTCTTTTAGTATATGGGTGTATAGGGTTACTAAGGAGATTTTCAGTTTTTGCAATTTCAACAATTTTCCCATTAAACATTACAGCAATTCTGTTACACATATATCTTGCAACAGCAAGATCATGTGTAATGTATAAATAGGAAACTTGTAAGTCTTTAGCTAGATCCAACATGAGATCCATAATTGAAATTCTTATTGAAACATCTAACATAGAAGTTGGTTCATCACATATGACAAACTTTGGATTCATGATTAATGAACGTGCAATAGATACGCGTTGCCTTTGACCTCCAGAAAGCTCATGAGGGTATCTAGGCAAATAATTTTCGGGAGGCGTTAAACCCACAGTTTTTAATATTTCAATAACTGCTTCTGTTCTGTTTTCTAGAGAGCCAATATTATGTATATTGAGTGGTTCTAAGATTATATCTTTGATTGTCCATCTTGGATTCAAAGATTCATAGGGGTCCTGAAAAATCATCTGTGTATTTCGGCGGAATTGTTTTACCTGATCATCAGATAAGTCATCTAGATTTTGCATCTCATTAGCTTCTGGATTGAAAAATTTTACATCACCGGATGTTTTGGGATCAAGTAAACACAGTGCTCTGGCAGTTGTAGTTTTACCACAGCCACTTTGACCAACTAAACCTAACGACTCCCCTTTTGGGATACTGAAACTAATACCATCGACAGCTTTAACAATATTTTTATTTCTAGAGAAAAAACCGTTAGAAACATCAAAATTCTTTACTAAATTATTTACTTCTATTACATTATCCATTCATCACCCACAATTTACACAACATTGATCTGCCCAATGTCCTGTTTCTACCTCTATTAATGCCATATCTAGTTTTTTACTTTTGCAATCCTCTGATGGTTCTGGACACCTTGGTGAGAAAGCACAACCCTCTAGACCGTTGATAAGACTTGGTGGCTCTCCATCTAGGGCTCTTAACTTCTTTTTTTCACCAACAACAGATGGTGTAGACTCTAGAAGCAGTCTCGTATAAGCATGTTTTGGGTTTGAAAAGATTGATGCTGTAGGACCTTTTTCAACTATTGAGCCAGCATACATTACTGCCATATTATCAGTCATCTCTGCAATAACAGCTATATCGTGAGAAATATAAATTAAGCTAAGACCCAATAGTTCCTGAACTTTTTTTATTTCTTTTAGTATCTGATCTTGAATAACAACATCCAAGGCAGTAGTCGGTTCGTCTGCAATAACTATTTTTGGATCACAAGATAAAGCTAGTGCAATAACTGCTCTTTGTTTCATACCACCTGATAACTCATGTGGGAATCTATCCATTATTGAATCATCAAGTCCTACTATTTTAAATAATTCAGAAATTTTATCTGTATTTTCTTTTTTAGTATTATTTGGATGATGTTCTCTGATAGCTTCTCTAATCTGTTCTCCAATTTTAATAACAGGATTCCAAGCATTCATAGCACCCTGGAAAACAATACTTATATCATTCCAACGTACTTTGCGTAAATCAGATTCTGTCATGCCAACTAGTTCTTGATTGTCTAATTTTATACTTCCAGATGAAATTACTGCGTTGTCAGATTGCAACTGTAATAATGTGGAAGCAACTGATGATTTTCCACAACCGGATTCTCCAACGAGGCCAAATGACTCCCCCTCTTTTACAGAAAAAGTAACATTATTGACAGCCATAACTTTACCTTCTAGTGTCTCATAATGCATGTTAAGATTATCTACTATCAAAATATCTTTTGACATATTACCTTTTCCTTAATCGTGGATTAAATACATCATCAAGTCCTCGACCAACAAGATAAAAGCCTCCAGCAAGAAATGTAACGGATAATCCAGCGGGTAATATTAGCCACCAATATTCTAAGCCAGAAAATATAAATCCATCAGTTTGCGAAAGGTATATCATTAATCCCCAACTCATATCAATGTTGAGCAGACCTAGAAATGACAGAACGGATTCAGATGCAATTGCACCAGTTACACTAAAAACCATAAATAGTAATGCTAAAGGTGCTACGTTTGGTAAAACATGTGAGAACATAATTTTTCTTTGCGAACCACCTGTTATCCTTGCTGAATCTACGAATGGTTTTACTTTTACCTGAAGCGCTTGTGACTTAATAGTTATAACTGACCCTCCAAGACCACCAAGTACTCCTAAAACAACAGCAAGGTGCCAAATCTTCAACTCTGCAAAAGCAGAAATAATAAATAGTAATGGTAATGTCGGTAGCATAAGGACTAGGTCGGATTGTCTCATTAAATATGCGTCGATTCTACCGCCAAAAAAAGCAGCAATTGTTCCAAGTATCGTTGAAATTCCTACACCCAAAGTTGCACTGAGTAAGCCCAAAACAAAAGCTACCTGACTACCCTCCATTATTTGAGAAAATACATCTCTACCTAGTGAATCTGTACCCAGTATATGTTTAGCTGATGGAGGTGCTGGCTGTAAATAAACGTCGTACATATCCCCAACTTCTACACCTTTAGCAAGATAAAGCATTTTTTTCTGTACTTCTCCGTCTCCAGGACAATCAAGAAAAGTCTCATATTGAGGAGTTGGATATTCCTTAGGGCATTCAACTACTAATTTATTTTCAATAATTTGATCATAACCAACTACTGGATGATAAATACTTTCATTCCATAATCCAGTCATGAAAAGGAAAGGTTGTAACAATGCTAGAACAAGAAAGAATAGGACAATTCCCAATCCAATCATACCTAATTTACTTTGTGAAAATAATTTCCAATTTCTTCTAATAGCTTCTTTTCTAAGCTGTTTTTGTAACTTTTTTTCTTTTAATTCATCAATTTCCATATTTTATCCTTGTGATTTAACTCTAATTCTTGGATCTAAATATGAATATGAAATATCGGCAATTAAGTGAGCAATTAGGGCAAAAACACCTACAAAAGAAAATGCAGCCATTGCAACGGGTATATCCTCTTCCAAAACAGCTTGAAGAAGTAACTGCCCCATACCGGGCCATGAAAAGATTTGTTCTGTGAGAACGGAACCATCAATAATTGTAACTATTGTGAAAATGAAAGATGTTACGACAGGTAAAAGTGCTGTTCTAGCAGCATGTCTATCCCTAATTCTTTTTTGACTTATCCCCTTTGCTCTTGCCGTAAGTATATAGTCCTCTTTTAAAACTTCCATCATCGTAGTACGAGTAAGGAGAGCGGTACCAGCAAATGCTACGATCGTAACCACAAGCACAGGAAGAATCATGTGATAAGCGATATCTGCCGCATATGGTTTTCTAGCTAAAGCTTCTCCTGTATTCCAATAAAAATAGCTGCCGATAAATATTGCTATAAGACTTGCAAACCTTACATTTCTTCTAGTGGAAAGAGCTTCTATACCTCTAGTCACTGTGTACGCTGCGAATTGTAGCAAAGAAACTACCACTACAAATTTAATCATCATTGAGAATATGACATCACTATCAAAAGGGGCGTCATACCATTTTTCAGGATATAAGAATTTACCTATCGGGAACCAGCCCAGTTTATAACCAAAGAACCATAACATCATTAATGCAAACCAAGGGTAAAAAACTGTGTATGAAAATACTGAAGTGATAGTGATCCATGTTTCGGACTTGGAGCCTCTTCTCCAAGCAAGGACTTTACCAATAAAGAAACCAGTATAAAAAGCAACAATGTTTACAACAGAAAACAACATAAGTGTACGAGGTAATCTTTCTGCTATTAATTCAATGGGAGTTTTAGGAAAATATTTATATGAATATCCAAAATCTCCTTTAAAGAAATTTACTACGTAAAGTTGGACTCTTTCTGAAAGAGGTTTGTCTAGTCCATAGGTTTCCAGTACTTTTGCATATGCATCTGGTGGTAAATTTGGATTCAGAAGTAGATTAGAAAATGCATTTCCTGGAATAGCATTAAATAACAAATAAGAACTGACTAGGAAAATAAAAAAAACCACAATCATTTGTAATGTTCTTCTAATTATGTATTCAACCATATTCGTACCCTATTTTAGACATTTAAAAAACATAGGTAGGCCGAAGCCTACCCATGTTCAAGTTATATTATTAGCTCTGTACTTTTACAAGTGAAGCGTAACCGCCACCTGTTCCAGTTAATCCGTCTAATACATCTGTGAATGGAAATTCTACAGTATCTTTATATACCTCTAATGTAGGTACGTTGAATAATACCAAATATGGCATTTCTTCAAATAATATAGCTTCCATTTTTTGCGATAGGACAATAGCATCACTGATTGTTTTAGCAGCTTGGAATTCAGCATCTAATGCGTCAAATTCTGCGTTGTTAAAACCAGGTGTGTTATAGCCACCTTCGCATGTGTCGTTCTTGGAATTGAAGAAATCTCCAGGGTGATTAGGGAATGCACTTAAACCCCAACCAAGCATGTAGAAATACCAATCCTCACAAGTCTCTGGTGTGAACACCTTGTCAACAATAACATTGAAACCGGTAGGTCTCGCTGTTACGTCAAGTCCAAGTTGTTGCATCCAATCAGCAATAAATAAGGACATTGTTGATCTCAATGGATCGTAACCAGCACCTGGTGCATATAGCAACATGTCTGACGGAGGTGTTTCTCCTCCTGGTCCTTTAATTCCTGTTGGAGCGACTGCTCTTTCAGCACCACCAGCATGGGAACCCCAGTCTGAAGCTGTCCAACCACCTGCTTGAAGAATTTCAACTGATTTGTTGAATCTTTCTTCAGCATTAAGGCCAGCACAATCAGCAAGGACACCTGTTACAGGTGCAACCCAAGCTGTTAACGCTTCAGGCATTTGACCATCCATATTTACAGCAACACCTTGAAGAATGTTGTTTAACACGAATTCTTTATCAGAAATACATGCAACAGCTTGTCTAAAAGATTTGTCGCTTCCAGGGAAAACCCTAGTGTTGAATGCCATGTATCGCATACCGTTACCTAAGTTGGAAACAGTTTCGACACCTGGAACTCTGGATAATTGGTCAAAAAGATTTCTCTTAACACCTAATGGGTTAAGAACGAAATCAACTTCGCCATTTTGGAATGCAAGATAAGCAGCATCTTGATCACCATATAATGTGAACTCAACAGTTCCTACATAAGGTCCTGCTGTGTATGAGAATGAATCGCCAGTTGTATCACCAAATGAATTGTTGATTGCTGGAGCTTTTCCATTATCCCATTCGACTGTGGTACCACTCTTATAAATTGTGGTGGTTCCACCATCCCACATTGTATTAGCATCATATGCCCATGTGTAAAAAGCACCTTGTTCTACTTTGTNGTAGACGAAAGCGCTAGCTACTGGAGCGTCAGCTCCTGAGGCTGCTAAAAGGGTNTCTCTGTCAGTAGCATATTGCGCCCAATAACTTTCTGGAAGTATTGGTGCTTGTGCAATTTGATACTGCCATGAAGCTAACCCGGCATCAAAGTTTAGAGTTATCTCTACAGTGTAAGCATCACTAGCAACGAGGGTTAAAATACCCTGTGCATATCCCTCAGCAGCTGGGTCTGTTCCACTACCTTGTGGGTAGTTTGTTTCCCAGTTACTTAAGAGGCCAAGATCTTTTGCGGTATTATATGTAAATACCATATCGTTGGCTGTGAGGTCTGAACCATCACTCCATTTATATCCTTCTGTTATAGGAACACTATAAGTCCATGTTCCGTCACCGTTGTTAGTTGAGGTCTCAACAAGTTCGTCTGCGATACCTGTAACTAACTGGTAGTTAGGATATGAAATAGAGAATAATGACACAGCTTGTCCGGACATCACGTATTGTGTCCACACATCTGTTTCTGTATCAAGATAATTCCAGTAATTTTGTGTTTGTGGATCTGAGAAGATCGCCATCTTATAAACACCATCAGGTCCTGATGGAGCTGCTTCTTCAGCTGCCGCAGCAGTTGTAGCAGGAGCTTCAGTTGTTTCTGTCTCATCGACAGCAACTTCTTCTTCTGCTGTGTCGCCTCCGCAGGCAACCACAACTAATGCAAAAACTGAGAAAAGTAAGATAAGGCGCCAACTTCTGGATCCTTTGAAATTACTCAATTTTTCTCCTTTTGTATACAAAATCCACACGTAAGTGTGGATGTATTAATATTAGGTGTATTTATAGGCATTTCAATCTAAAAGTCTGATTTTATTATAAATAGGTTGTATTTTCTCTTAAATGACTAAGTTGATTAAAAACTGAAATAACCTCAATATCAGATAGAACCCAAACAAGAATACTCCTATTTTGAAGCCAAAGTTTTCCATGTTAATTTTTAAATTTTATGTTCAAACATATATTGTCAAAATTATATGTGTCTCGTAGTCTATTATCTATAAAGTTTTGATAATTAATTGGGACTCTACCACTTAAAATAAAACTAAAAGAAGGAGGGTAAACATCGTACTGTGTCACATATTTTAACTTCGCTCTCCTTCCTCTGAATGGATGAGGTGGTTTTTTTGTCCAAATTTCTCTGAAAAGTATATTTAATTCATGAGTTGTAATACGAGTGAAAGCTGTTTTTGTAAATCATAAATTACAGTATTGAGATTTTTAACGCCTTTACCATTAAGAGCTGAAATTCTTAAGATTTTTAACCATGAATATTTCTTTAGCAATGAGGCAATGTTTTTGTTTATAAAAAGTTTCTCTTCTTCTTTTAAGAGATCCCACTTATTCATAATTAATATTGGTGTTACTTTGTTTTCAATGCATTCACTAATTAATCTCATATCTTCAAAATTTATCCCCTGTTTTGCATCTACAACAAGAAAAGCTATTACAGAATTTTCTAATTGACCAACTGCTAAAGATGATGCGTATCTATCTATTTGGTTTTTTTGTTTTTTACGCGGTACACCAGCAGTATCAATAATGTTATAAGAATCTGAATCGAACTGGATTGTTTCTTCTAATTTATCTCTTGTGGTACCCGAAATATTTGAAACAATTGCTCTTTCCTCATTCAAGAGCTTATTAAACAATGTAGACTTACCCGAGTTTGGCTTTCCAATAATTGCTATAGATTTGTAAGTATTTTTAATCGAATCCGTATTAGATGATATTCTTTTGGTAAGTGCTTCCATTAATTCTTCAGTACCCAATTTATGAATAGATGAGACATAATAGTCTGAATCGTAAATGTATTTGTATAGCTCTGTATTCAATTCAAACTTTTTAAAGTTTTCACATTTATTAAAGACCGTTATGACTTTTTGTTCTTTATTTATATTCTTTTGTAGAAGGCTGTGTATTTTATCTAATCCAGAATAATTTGTGGTGTGCACGTCTATTACAAACATGATTAATTTTGCATCATTAAGATAGGCTTTTAGTTTATTTTGAAACTTTTCATTTAATTCATCTGGGTCTTCTAGGTATCCAGGTAAATCAGAGATATTAAAAACTTTATCATTTCTCTTAATTGTTGTAGAGACTTTATCTCGCGTTGTATTTGGTGTAGAACCAATTATTGATACTTTTTTTCTGGACAATGCATTAACCAATGAAGACTTACCAGAGTTTGGTAGCCCAATTAATAAAACTTCATCGATATTGTTTTTAGTCATAATTTAAATATAGCTATCCTACTGATATGGTAAACAATCTTTATTTAGTTACTCCAAGGGGCTTTTGCGCTGGTGTGGAGATGGCAATTAAAGCACTGACATGGATGTTGAAAATCTATGATGAAACTATTTATTGTTATCATGAAATTGTCCATAACGATTGGATTGTAGAACGTTTTAAAACTAAAAATATTAAATTTATTGAGTCCCCTGAAGAACTTCCAAAAAATGCAATTGTAATGCTATCAGCTCATGGAACTTCACCGAAAATAGAAAATGAATTTAATTATCTCTCATCCATTCAAGTCAATGCGGTGTGTCCACTAGTAACTAAGGTGCATCATGAGGCAAAGAAGTTTAGTGAAGCAGGACAACAAATTATTTACGTAGGTCATAAAAATCATGATGAGGCACTTGGAGCTTTAGGTGTAGCACCTGACTCAATGTTTTTAGTCGAGAACGAAGATGATTTAAAAGAAATAAACATATCCAGTGAAAAAGTAGCATTACTTGCACAAACAACCTTAGCTATGTCAGAGTGGACACCAATAATGGAATCTGCACAAAAAAAATATCCTAATTTAAATATGCCAAGAAAGAGTGATCTCTGTTATGCAACAACAAACCGTCAAGAAGCTGTAATCAATGTCTCAAGTAAGGTTGATGTAGTCTTAGTTGTAGGTTCAGATACATCAAGCAACACTAAGGCACTTGTTTCAACAATAAAGAACTTAGGTAAAGAAAGTTTCCGAGTGAACACAACTGAAGAGATAGAAAATTTGGACTTAAAAGATAAAAATGTTGCTGTGACAGCTGGAGCTTCCGCCCCTGATCATATAGTGCAAGAAATTATCAATAAACTTCAACCAAACGAAACAATATATTTTGAAAATACGAATGAGACAGAATATTTTCCGCTTCCTAAAGAGCTGAGGTCAAATATTACAACAGTAAGTAATTTTTTACTGGAATTATTTCCTGAAAACAAAGTGGAGCCTGTGAGAAGTGTTAATAAAGATAAGCAATGGTCTGCTACAGAAGCTTTAACTTCTCTTTAACCAAATCAAGAACTTCATCCATATTTATATCTGAATTATCAATATAAAGTGCATCATCAGGAATTATTAAGGGTGATTCTGATCTATTTTTATCATTATCATCCCTTTTCAGCAAATCCTCTTTTGTCTCAGAATCGTTAGATTGCTTTAATCTTCTTTTTGACCTTACTTCAATATCTGCATCAAGATAGATTTTTAAGATCAGCATTTGGGAAGACTATAGATCCCATATCCCTACCTTCAATAATTAAACCATTTGATAGTTTTTTAGATAAATTAATTAGTGATTCTGAAACAATTTGTCTAACTTCTTTTATTTTTGCAATTTCAGAACTTTTAGAATTGATATTTTTAATATACAAATCAGAATCAGCATAAGAGTAACTATTCAAAGTAATTTGTAATTCTTCATTGATTTCTATTTGTAAACTACTGGTATCAGAAGTTGAGTGTTCAATGAAGTACTTAGCAATAATTCTGTATANTTTTCCGCTTGAAAAAAAATTAGAATTATATTCTTGTGCCAAAAGACTTCCTAATGATGTTTTACCAACACCTGAAGGTCCATCAATAGTTACGATATAATTCATACTTAACTATGTTAATTTAATTTTTTTTAACTGACCAATTTTCATTTTGCCAATTTTAAATTTGTCAACTTGAATCCTTTTAAGGTTTTTAATTGGAATATTGTTAACATCAAAAATCCTTCGTATTTCACGATTTTTACCAGTTTTAAGAACTATTTCATAAGTTAATTTTTTAATCTCAGTTAGTTTATGGATTTTAAGTTGTTCGTCATTATCTTTTATAGATTTTCTAAAAGTTTCAAAATTAATTTCTTTACTTGTAACGACAATGTATTTTTTAGAAATATTACTTTTTGGATGTGAGTATTTATTTANCCATACGCCATCTGTGCTCAGTAGCATTAAGCCTTCTGAGTCCTTATCCAGACGACCACCAAATTTTAATGATTTATTGTGGATCAAGTCGTAGATAATTTTGGACTCCCCTTGTCTTTTGTGAGATGAAACATATCCATAGGGCTTATAGAAAAGAAAATATTCATGTTCTTTTATGGCTTGGATAACTTGATTCTTATGCATGACTATATCGTCATCATCTACAAGGTCACCATGATTAGCNATAACTCCGTTTATCTTAATTGATTTATTCTCTACGAGAATATCACTATCTCTACGTGAAACATTTAGATTCAATGCAAGAAACCGATTAATTCTCAATAATTTATTCTTCTTCTGCTTTATTAAAATACTCACCGATGGTCGGTAAATTACTTATTGAAGATAAATCAAGTTTTTGTAAGAACAATTCTGTAGTTGTATAAAGAATTGGATTACCAGGAACGTCGAGTTCGCCACCTTTTTCTATAAGACCCCTTGATTCTAACGTTTTAATGGAGGACTCAGATTCAACCCCTCTAATTTCTGAAATTTTCATTTTTGTAACTGGCTGTTCGTAAGCAATTATTGCAAGAGTCTCTAGTGCTGGNGTGGAAAGACCTCTCAAAATTGCTGGAGGTTTTACATCACCAAGTAGCTCTGAAATTTCTGATTTTGTNACAATGTCAGATTTAAAATCATTATATTTTATATAAAAACCAATGTCTGTATTTTCAAAGTTGGCATTAATTTCATCAATTAAGTTTATAAGTTCTGAATTATTTATTGTTAGTAGTTTTTCAAAATATTCGTGTTCTACCGGTCCATCACTTACAAGTAGTACTGCAGATATAACTTTTTTGCTATTCATAGTTTTTCTCAATAATAATCTCTTTATTAACATTTGTTTGCTCAGCTTTNATAAAGCCCCATCGGACAGCTTCAAGTAATGCTAAGAAAAATGCTACAGCCTCTTGTGAAGAATTTACTGAGGAGACTAATTCTTCGAATGTTGTATTTAATCTTTTATCAACAAGTTTTAATAGATCATCTATTGCAACTTGTAAATCAGGGAGTTCTTTATCAATATGTGAAAATCCCTGAATCGTTTTATATCTACTGAAAACTTCATTTGCTGTTTCTGTAAATTTAGTGACGTCAATGTTGTAACGAATTTCNGGCTTTACTGATAATGAACTTGTTTGATAATATTTAAAAGCAGGTATTTCGCGTTCGGTTTGTTTAACTTTTATAGCTAGAGCCAGTCCAACTTCAGTGAAAGCTTTAAATTGTAGCAATCTGGCAAATGCAAGATCTTTATCTTTTATTAGTTCAACTTCATCAAGCCAATCTACTTCCTCATCTTGGGGCAGTAATCTTTTTGCTTTTAACTCAAAGAGCGATGCACCAAGTAGAACAAACTCAGCATAATTGTCTATGTCTTCTTTTAATGATTTATTTTGGAAACTCTGAAAAATCATTGTGAGATTATTAGCAATTTGTGTTTCTGTATTTGATGTATATTCAACAAGAAGACTTTTTAAATTTTCTATTACTTGTATATTTTCCATTAGTAATCAGTCTTATCTAGTATTTGATGCTTATTTTGAAGAAGATTTTTTTGATATTGAGCAACTAAAGAATCTATATCCCCAATTTGAGACAATACTTCTAGTCCTATTAATTCATGATCGAGATATTTCTTAGATTTATATGAAGATACTATTTTTAGGTCAGAAAGTATTCTTAAGAACCANGANTAATGCCCAGTATTTTTACCAATATCATGCAGTAGGGAAAGTTGTAATAATTCTAAATCATCAGAGAATCTTAAGGTTCTATTCATAACCTCAATAGAGTGATGTCTATCAGCTTTGTTTAATAACCAGTATTGTTTTATTAATTGATTATTTTTAAGCGTATTTGAGATTACCAATTGTTCATTTATAGAAAGATGTTTGTAAAAGAGAAATCTTATAGCTCTCTTTGATTTTATATAAATTTCATTCATGCTCTTGGGTGACTTTCGTTAAAAACTTCATTAAGAAATTCTTTTGTTAACTTAGTATAGATTTGCGTAGTGGATACAGATGAATGTCCTAAATATTCTTGAAGTGTTCGAAGATCACATCCAGCTTCAAGCATATGAGTTGCAGCGCTGTGCCTTAATGTATGGGGGTGGATATTTAGAGTCGTTGAGGTTTTAAGAGCTGTTGATTTAATTATCCTAAAAATAGCAGTGCGTTCTAGTGGATTGTCAGTACGGGAAATAAACAAAAAAGGATTATTTGAGATATCCTTGATAAGCTTTAAGTCGAGATAAGATAGTAAATTAGTTTTAAGTTTAGAACCAATTGGGACAATTCGTTGTTTTGAACCTTTTCCGGTTAACTGAATATAATCTTCATCAAAATCAATATCGGCAATTTTAACATTACATAATTCACTAACACGACATCCCGTAGAATACATAAAATCGATTATGGCTTTATTTCGTTTACTTATAAAGGTTTCCTTGTCATGAAAATTTATTAATTGTTCAATTTGTGTAATGGAGAGTGTTTCAGGAAGTCTTTGACCAGATTTAATTGTTACATCTTCAAGAATAACTGTTTTCGAATTTTCCCTAAAGTTGTACCATTTTACAAATTGTCTTAATACGGAAACTTTTCTTTTTTTCGTATTGGGGCTGTACTCTTTTGTAGAAATTAGCTTTATTAACTTGTTGAGCGAATCACTAGAAATATTTGTTACTGAGTTTTCTTTGAATAAGTTTAAGAGGTCAGTTCTATATGCATCAACTGAATTTTTTGATAATCCTTTTGAGTACGATAAATAATCTTGGTAATCATCAAGTAAGTATTTAATAGAATTATTAATCTTTTACTTTCGTTTTAGTAGAAGTTGTTTTCTCAGTGTTTTGAGAAGAAGCTGCGCTTTGTATGAATTTATTAAACATTGGAGCCGGTTCCCAAGGACGAGATTTGAACTCAGGATGAAATTGAGAGGCAACAAAGAAAGGGTGGTCTTTTAATTCAATCATTTCTACTAAGTTATTATCTGGAGACAAGCCACTAAAAATTAATCCGTTTTTCTCTAAAACTTCTCGGTATTTGTTATTCACTTCATATCTGTGTCTATGACGCTCATATATAACTTCATCTTTATATATTTCTGAAGTAATAGTATTTTTGGTAATTTTACAAGGATATGTTCCTAATCTCATAGATGCGCCAACATCATCTTTGTCTAGGTCTTGATTCGGTAAAAGATCGATAACAAAATCTTTTGTATTTTGTGAAAATTCAGAAGAATTAGCTTCATTAATTCCGCATACATTTCTTGCATACTCTATAACGGCACACTGTAATCCAAGACAAATCCCGAGAAATGGAATTTTATTCTCTCTTAAATACTGTATGGCTGAAATTTTACCTTCGATCCCCCTCACTCCAAAACCACCTGGAACTACAACTCCATCAAGGTTAGAAATGTCTTCAGCATCGTAATTGTCAGCATCAATCCATTGAAGGTCTAAATTAACTTTATTTTGAAGACATGCATGTTTTAATGATTCAACAACCGACATGTAGCTATCCGGTAAGCCGAAATATTTACCAAGGATTGCAATCTTAACATCTTTAGAGGATTCTTTTTTAAGAGAAAGCATATTTTTCCATTCATTCAATTCTGGCTCTTCTGTGTTGAGGTTTAACCTTTTATTAACTGCTACATCTAAACCCTCAGAATGCATTTTAAGAGGTACGTCATAGATATCATCAAGATCTGGAGCATTAATTACATTCTCATAACTTACATCACAAAATAGTGAAACTTTGTTTTTGATATCTTCATCTAGTTTTCTATCTGAACGAAGAACAATTATGTCTGGACTAATTCCATACCCTCGTAACATTGAGACTGAGTGTTGAGTAGGTTTTGTTTTCAGTTCTGTACTTGGTCCAATAAAAGGAACCAAAGTTACGTGTATAAACATAACATTTTCTTGACCAAGCTCTTTTCGCATTTGCCTAGCAGCTTCTAGAAATGGAAGTATTTCTATATCACCAACAGTACCTCCTATTTCTGTAATCTGAACATCTACATCATTTGAGATGCCTTTAATTCTTCTCTTTATTTCATCCGTAATATGAGGAATAACTTGAACCGTTGCTCCTAGGTAATCCCCTTTACGTTCTCTTTCAATTACTTTTCTGTAAATGCTTCCAGTAGTCACATTTGCATCTTTTCGTAAATTCACCCCAGTAAACCGTTCGTAATGACCAAGATCTAGATCAGTAGTTGCGCCGTCCTCTGTTACAAATACTTCACCATGTTGAAAAGGATTCATAGTATCTGGATCAACATTGATATATGGATCAAGTTTTTGATTAACAATTGTAAGTCCACGTGATTTCAGAAGGTTACCAAGGGATGCAGAGGTAATCCCTTTACCAAGACCAGAGACTACACCGCCAGTTACAAATATGTATTTGGTCACTCGAAAATTTTAGCATGATAAATCCTTATTAAAAGGATTATCTAAGAATTTGATTTAGAAATAAATCTAATCTGGGAGAATTATCTGTTCCTATTATCTGTAAAGACTTTTCTGATAAGGTATAGTCAAGCTTGTTATCTTTATCGCTTTCTACTTCCGACTCGACGACACCATCAAATTGAATTGCATAATTTTGCTTTTTTTTGATTTCAATCTGAATTTGCGACTTTTGATCTAAAACAATTGACCTGGGGAATTTAGAAAATGGTGAGATAGGTGTAATGATAATTGAATTAAGACTATTTTGTACAATTGGTCCACCTGCTGAATAATTATATGCTGTTGAGCCTAAAGATGTTGAAATAATAATTCCGTCAGCTCTTAGTTTTACTGTTTGGTCATGAGTTTTAAATACAATATCAAGAATTCTTGTTGGAGAATTTTTAATTAATACGATTTCATTAAATGCTGGTGATTTTAAATTATTATCCTGTATTATTGCTTTTCTATTATTGATGTGGCTCTTGCCTTCAATCCACTCGTCAAGTATTTGCTCTATATTTTCAGATTTGTTTACAAGATATCCAACTCGTCCAGTTCCTAAAGGCATGAATAGTAAATCAAAGGTCCAAGATATTTTCATAGCCTTAAGTGCAGTACCATCTCCGCCAAAACTAACAACAAGTGTATCTTTGTTTAAATAATTATCATATTGTTCTACGTCTTCAACAAATAAAATATGGAATTCTAATTTTTTTGATTTTATCAAACTAACAAAATCTGTATAATTTTTTAATTTGGTATATTTCTTTGATGAAATAATTAATATATTCTTCACTAGGATATATTATACGCAACTTGGAGTCAGTACAACATGATACCTATATCAGATATAAACCCTGCTGAGAACACTCCATATATAACAAGGTTTTTTATATTTTTTACCATTGCTGTTTATATACTTTTGCAACCAAAAAATAGTGCAGATCTATTCAACTTTTTTTATGAATTCTCGGCAATCCCTTGTGAAATTCAAAAAGGTGTACCATTAAGTGCTAATCAATTTTACTCAAATGACTGCATGGCAACTATTGATAATGTTATATTTGCTAATAAAAACTTAATGCTTAGTCTTTTAACTGCCAATTTTCTTCATGCTAACTTACTTCATCTTGTTGGCAACCTTTGGAGCTTCTGGATATTTGGTAACAATATTGAGGATAAGCTAGGTAAATTAAAATTTATTATATTTTTAATGGTTGCCGCTGGAGGTAGTATCGGTACTCATATTTTTTTGAATTACTCAGATTTGAATCCAATAGTAGGAGCATCAGGAATTGTCTCTGCTTTAATGGGTGCATATTTGTACAGATTTCCAAATGCAAAACTTTTGGTTTTAGTTCCTTTCGGTATCATATTTCCGACAACAATAAAAGCTAAATATTTCATGGCATTTTGGTTTGCTTCACAAGTAATAATATCTCTACAAAATAATAATATATCGTGGGAAGCGCATATTGGTGGATTTTTTGTTGGCTATCTTACAATGAGATTAATTAATAATAGATGATACAAAAGTAGGAAAATCTTTAAATTTTCTATCTGCAAAATCTTCACTCATAAAATTTTCGATGCTAGATTCTACTAATATTGATGTTGCGCCAAGCTTATTACCAAACATAATATCTGTGTCTACCCTATCACCAATCACATAATCAACATCGATATTNTTATTTAGAAAATACTGACTGTACAACTCACCTTCTTTTCCAAATGATTGAAGTTCTTTTTGTGATTTCGATTCAATATATTTCGCAATTTGTCCATTTCCAGGTTTAAACTCTGATTCACTTATTGGATAAGTAAGATCTTTATTCAATGTTGCGCCCTCTTTTCCAGATTTAATTGATTCAGCAATTAAATCTAGTTCGCTTTCAGATGGTGAGTCGACTCTACCCATTATAATAAAATTGCTATTTTCTATATTTGTAACAGTATTTGAAATACTGCTTACAAAATCTTTTACATCCTTGGATCCGTAAACAAAGATAGATAGTTTTTTGTTACTTAGATATTCTTTTAAAACTACAAGCGGAGTAACTATTGAAGATAAGTCAATATCGGCATTTAATAAATTACTTAATTTTTTAGCTAACACATCAGTTGATTGAGAGCTGTTGTTAGTCGTATGATATATTTTATAATTATCAAGTATTAAAGATTTATAAGCAGATTCAACACCCTTTATGAGTAGATCATCAAGATACAGTGTTCCGTCAAGGTCTGTAGCGAGAGTTTTCACGTTTTTCCTCCATTATCAAGGCACGCGCAGTTATTAGATTACTTTCATAAAAGTTCTTTCCCGTTCTGTCACTTGGTAGAGTGACAGACCTTATTTTAAGATCTAATGACTTTGTATATTTTCTAATTTCATTAAATATCCTTGTGCCAAAGCCAAGTTCTCTATATTTTGGTGATACAAATAGTTCATAAATTGTTATAAAACCATTTTCTTCAGTTGCGCTACCATAACCAATTTCAATATCATCTTGAGAGAGTATAAAATAATTAATTTTTGAGAATTCTAATTCTTTGTAATGGTTTATTAAGATATTGTCGATGGCGGACATTTCAGCAATAAACTCTTTATGAAGGATTTGTGGCTTTGAACTACTTTTTTTTATCGAAAATTTATAATTTAAATCATCAAACTCATGCACAGTCTGCACACACTTTAGACCTTGGCTTAGCGAGTTGAGTATTCTTGAGAACTAAGAAACAAACAGAACAAGTAAACTCATCATCTTCTTTATCTGCAGCAGCTTCATCTAGCTTTAAATCAGATTTTTTAACATTTCTTTTTTCAGCTGCGTCAACACTCATAAAGGAGCCCTCCGCATCATCAGGTTCTTCTACTGTTTTCTTTTCATTTTCAACACGAGCTTCTAAAGATTCGGTTTCAATCTCCTCTTTTTCCTCTTCTTCATCAGTAGGCGTTTCTGAATCTTCTAGATCGTCTTCATCAAGATCTTCTAAATTAGGTTCTTTAATTTCATCTACTTCTTTTTCTGCCATGCTTCTCCTTAAAGTGCTTTTAAAATCATACTAAATTTTTAGCTGTATGGAAGCTTTTTTAACAAATATCTCAGCTGGTCCCTTATCGAAATAATCACCATCAATTTCTATTGATTGACGTGATAAAAGCTGTATCTCTCCACTTCTTTTTAAAAGAACATCTGGTTCTGTTAAATGTAAACCCTTCTTTGCTAGAAAAAATAATTTCATAGCTTTCTTTTTTGTTACTTTAAAAATTTGAATATTAAGTAGACCATCTTGAAGACTGGATTTAGGTGATATATTCCAGCCACCTCCAAAAAACTGACCATTACATACAGTAATAACGAAGGCATCGGCATTAAATTCATAGTTATGTGTTTTAATAGACATCATTCCAGACCTAGCAGGAAGTAGCTTTAGCCAGAAGCTAATCGGGTATCTAAATCTTCTAAAAATCTTTGGTAATTTTTCACTCATTTCAACTGTATCAGCAAGAAAACCAAAGTTTAAAATATTAACAAAATGTCTTTCTTTTTCGGAAGTGGACACAATTGCTGTGTCAATAAGGTAGGTAGAATCTCCTTTGAGGTGTTCTATTGCGGTTTCTATATTTTGAGGGATTGCAAAAGTTCTTAAAAAATCAGAACCACTACCTGATGGAAGACATCCTACAATAGGACGGTCTAGACCTTTTCTTAGAAGACTATCTATCAATGAATTAATAGTGCCATCTCCCCCAATTGCACAATAACTATATTTTTTACTGTCCTTATGCTGTTCTATTATTTGATCAACTTCTGAAACATCAGAAGTCATAAAGATTTTGGATTTCAAATTATGCTTTTCAAAAAGTGTGGTCAAGTAGCTTTCGGTTAATTTTTTACCTCTAGAATTTAGGTTATAAACTACAACATATTCTTTCATCGCATAGATTTCTGGATTAACTCATCATTAAAAATATCAGTAATCATTTTAAATTCCTTAATACGATATATATTAAAGAGTTTAGTTGAGAGTTCAGAAGCTTCCTTACCAGCACGAATAAAATCACCGATACTGATATTNAATTTAGATAATACTGATTCAACGTCTTCAGATTGCAAATATTCATTAAAAATACTGAACCAACCAATTTCAATTGAAGTTATTTTTTTGACCCCTGCAAATGATTCCATCTTATTAATCTTTTCCTCCATAATTTGAAATTTAATGAATGTATCCACATACAACTCATTAAGGGACAAGTCATGCCTGGTTGTGGATAAACCAGAGCATACAAGCATCAAGTAGAAATTCATATCTTTATCAAAATCACTCTCTAGTAATTCAAGTCCGACGATTAGATTATCCCTATAGGTTTCGGTTAAAACCATGGATTTCTTATTGTCATTCTTGAAATTTAACAACTCAAGGACTTCGAGCTTGGATGTAAATGTATTTTGAAGCTTTTTGATATTGAAGTTATTTTGATAAGAAAAGAAACTTTTTTCAAGGAGTTCTATGGCTTGCTTTAGTGNGTATTTGNTTAACATATTCAATATTGAAGAATACGAGACCGAATATGCAGAATTTAAATTACTTGATTTGAGGGTAAACAAGTTGTTATACCAAAAGTTTTCAATATTTCTGTCATAATTAANAAATGCAAATCCCTTTGTATCAATCCCTCTCCTTCCTGCTCTCCCAGTCAATTGTAGAAATTCTGATTGATTGATTAATCGTGTTTTTATTCCATCGTATTTGTAAAGTCTATCGATAACAATAGATTTCGCAGGTAGATTGAGACCAAGTGATAGTGTTTCTGTGGCAAATAAATATTTTATATATCTATTTAGAAATAAAAATTCAATAAATTCTTTTACAATAGGTGCAAGCCCTGCATGATGATATCCGATTCCTCTTACCCACATCCACAATAGTTCATCCAAATTTAAGAGATCATATTGAGTTGAATCTAGAGAACTAAAAACATCATTAAAAACATCTTTAATCTCATTTGCTTTTTTAATTTTATTTCTATTTGTCGCTGCCTGTCTAGCCTTTGTTTCAACTCTATCTCTTGAAAAATAAAAAAATATTGAAGGTGTAAGATTTTTACTTTCGAGGTAGTCAAGTTGAAAGCCTAGATGAGGTCTCTTGTACTTTCTATATTGTTTTTCAAATTTAAAGATTTTATTATTACGCTTATCTTTTGAAGATTTAATTATTTTTAATTGCTCACTGTGAGGGTTTAAACCAACTAACGATATTTCTAGTGGAACGGGCCTTATATTGGAGTACACCAATGATGTTTTTCCTCTTAATGAAACTATCCAGTTATGAAATTCTTCTTTATTTCTAATAGTGGCTGATAGAAAAAGAAACTTAATGTTTTTTGGGGCATGAATAATTATTTCTTCCCAAGTTGTGCCTCGCTCGGAATCAGATAGATAGTGAACTTCATCAAGGACTATGAGTCCAATTTTTTTTAATCTTTTGTCATCTGAATAAATCATATTTCTTAATATTTCTGTAGTGGCAACAATTAGATTTGAATCTGGGCTAATGGTCCTGTCTCCTGTGAGCAATCCAGTATCAATGTTCAAATTTGTGAAATCATTATATTTTTGATTCGATAATGCTTTAATGGGTGTCGTATAAATTACATTTTGGTTTTGGTTAGTATATTTTTCAATAGCTTTTTCGGCTATATAGGTTTTTCCTGATCCCGTAGGTGCAACGACTAATACATTAAAATCTTTATTAATAGAGTCAATTGCCTCAACCTGAAATTTATCTAAATTAAAATTCACGATTACTTTTTTTATGAATAAAAATCATTATTTCTATGAGTAAATACATAGGCAGAGTGAAGATAAAAAGCGAAATAGGATCTCCCGTTGGTGTTATTACTGCTGAAAAAATAAGAATGACTATAAACATTTCAGCCCGTTTATTGGTTAGGCTCTTTACCTTTATTATTCCTTTGTTAAGGAGAAAAAGCATGATTAACGGTAATTGAAATGAAACTCCAAATAACAAAGAAATTCTCGTTATGAATTGAAAATAGTTTTGAGATCTTAGAATAATTTCATTCTCATTAAATGAAAGGAGGAACTCAATACCGACATGAGCAATGCTTAGTGAAGAAAATATACCTGAATAAAATAAGAGAGTAAAGAAGATAAAATATAACGAAAAGCTTAATGTTCTTATCTCTAAAGCAGGTTTAACGAAATAACCTAATATTAAAAGTATTAATGGAAATGTAATAATTATGGATATCCAAAAAGTATTCTGTAACTTTACTTGAAAACCTTCATAGATTGTTAATGCGAATATATTAGAGTCATCATATCCAGCATTTATGAGAGGTTCTAATAAAATATCACCAAAAAATGAGTACTGGTTATATACAAATATTGCAACTATCGCAACTAAAGTAAAAGAAAATAATATTCTGTTATTTAACTCTTGAAGGTGCTCCATGAATGGTTTTTTCATATTATTCCTCCTCATTTTCATCTAGCCAGATCCAATTTTCATCAATTGAATTATCTCCAATTATTTGGCGACTTTGCCCATTTTGGAATTTAGAGATTTTATTAAAGTAATATAAAATTTTGCTTTTATCAAATATACCAAGAGAGATTAGGACTATAACTAGTAATTCAATAATGCTCATGATAAAAACTCAGCAATCAATTTATTTTTTCTTTTTTCAATTTCAACTTTAACGGAGTTTGGAGCAATAACATTTTGTGAATCTATATTCTTTAGGAAATGCTCTACAGCTATTTCTTCTGAACGGAAATGCTGTTGATGTCTTTTTAATGCTAGGTCTTGATAGGTAACTGAAATCTCATTATCATTTTTTGAAAATCTTTCTTTAAGACTTTTTTCCTCTGGAATGTTAACAATTCTTTCTATTAAAAAACTTTTTATTTTGTCGTCTTCATAATCATACGCTTCAAGAACATCTCCATCATTTGTAATATTGAAAGATAATGGCTTAATTTTATAGATATTTGAAATATTGTGCCCTAATTTAATGTACTCTATATACAGTTCATCGGATACAAACACTCTATTAAAGTCAAGTTTGGCACTGTTTGCTGCACTTTGGTGAGATTTAAAGTAATTATTTAGTGTGCTGTATAGGTAAATAAGATCTGACTTATTATCAAATAACTTTTCAACATTTATCTTAGGATTATTTAGAACTGTATATATTTTAAATAAGTCTAGATCAGTAATTGTAGGGATACTTGCTAGAGATTCATTGAACTCGAAGGTAATGACATTCTTTTCCAAATTTACTTCAAAGTTTATAAAGCTGTCGCCATCTGAAGAGTACACTTCAGATAAGATTGTTAATGAATACAACAGTTTGTCAGAGCTTAAATTAACATTTTCTGCTAAGTCTTCTAAGTTAAATGATCTTTCTTTTTTAATAAGTGAAAGAATGTGAATTATATTACCTAGGTTTATTTTAAATTCCATTTATAGCTCTCTTTAGTGCCTCTTTGTCTTGCTTATTTATATTTAGTAATTTTGGCTCAACCAACAGTAAATACTTGATTAAGCCATGATGATCATTCGTTTTTAATTTTATGGTAATATTTTCTTCATTTTCCTTCGAAGAGACCTCAGTAAAATTGAAAATCCTACTGTGCACTCTATGTAAGTCGTTATCTGAAATTATCTCGACCGTNATAANACTTGACATGNTTTCCCATGAAAAGTTAAATTCTGAAATATTNTTAGTGTGAAGATTCTCTTTGTTACCAATTTTTAGATTTTCTATAGTGTTTATTTTAAATGTTTTAACAATTTTTCCATCATCTGCTCCCAGGTACCACATTCCAGCATGGAACCTCAGGCCTAAAGGATATACTTTTCTTAGTTTGTCATTGTAAATAAATGAAACTCTTCTCCGCTCCTTTATGGCTGTATTGAGTATTGGTATAACTTTTAAATCTTTATTGAGTTGTAAATATGGTGATAAGTATTTCTTAATAACAGAATATGTGTTGATAAACCTCTCAATGTCAAATCCAGATTTACTTTGTAAGTCTAAAATTATATTTGTTCCTTTAAGCTTATAACCATCTTCAACACTCCATTTGTCATTTTCATATTCTAAATTGAACCCGACCTCTTTTAGGAGTGCTTTATCTCTCTCAAAAGATCTTTTGTACGCTGCATCATTCAAATTACGATACTCGGGTATATTATCTTTTATGTAATTACTATCGAGATTGAATGTGTTTGAGCTATCGAAAAGANNGATTAACTTTAAACACCTTTTAAATACATTTTTCATAAATAATTAGTTTTAGCTTTATAAGTATCTTACAAAATATTAGATATAAATTTTATATTCGAAGATTTGTGTAAATCTATAACAAGGTAAAATACTACTTATGAAAGTATGGATTGATCAAGATTTATGTACTGGTGATGGCCTTTGTGAAGAGATNGCNCCAGATGTATTTGTCGGATTAGATGATGGCCTTTTTTATGTTAAAGAGGGTGATAAAGTTTTTTCAGAAGAAAATGGGAATGTCGGTGGTGCTGAAGGCCTAGCTGTTGTTCCTAAAGGTCAAGAAGATGCAGTTGTTGAATCGGCAGAGGAATGTCCTGGCGAATGCATAATGATTGAACCATAAATCATAAAATATATCTTCCACTAACTATAAACCCTGTATGACCAACCATTGTATGCTTTGGCCTTGAAATATTACCTCGTATCGTCCACTCTCTCTCTATTGTCTCTTTAATCTCAATATCTTTAAAGCTATTATCTTGTAAAGCGTCAGCTAACTTAGAAACTTGAGATATTGAGGGTAAATATGAAACCCAGTAAAGATTACTATTTATATGATTGTTTTCGAAGAATATCCATGGTTCTGGGACATCTGTAATAACAGTATCAAATTTAAAAGGAACGGTATCAATTTTAAAATCAGACAGATCTGTATTAATAAATTGAATATCATTTATAAAATCAGATGAATAATTAGATAAATATCTTGATATTGTCTTTTTAGCTCGATATTGATTTTTTTTACTGATATCTAAAGAATAAAATTTGGAATTAGTACCTAAAATTGACGCTAGAAAAAGAGTTAATGCTCCAGACCCAGTACCAATCTCCAAAACTTTACTATTTGAATTTATATTCCCTGAAATGAGTATTGAACCCACATCTTTGGGATATATTATTTGAGGCCCTCTCTTCATAAGAAGAATAAATTCTTTATAAGATGGAACATAAATTGTAAATATTTTTCCGGTTGATGATTCAATTTGAGTAGGAAGGGATTTTATTTTATCAAATTCTATTTTGCCATCATTAGTTATGAATTCTTTGCCCTTTGTTATTACGCTTAAGTACTTTTTTGATTCAGATGAAATTATTACGAGTCTATTATCGATTTCCACAAATTTATATTAACAGTAAAAAATAGGCAATCGTAGAAAATACAACACCCGCAGCTAACACAAGTGCTACGAATTTTTGTAATGACTTATTCATGAACGCTTTTTTAGGATTGATTTTTTTATCTTGCGATATTTTTCGTAAGCTCGACCAACGAGTATCCCAAAAAAAAGGTAAGAAATGACTTTTGAATTTTCTGAATTAATATTTTTCTTAAGTTCATTATATGTTTCTCTATATTCTGTCATTTTAATATTCTCCATATAATTAATCCGAATGAAATCAAGCATAATAGAGCCATAGAAAAATATGTCATAGCTTGTAAAAAATAGTTTCCACTAAACATCTGACTTAATATAGACGCTACACCAATAATAATGAATAGTGTCGCTAGAGCTAGATAGTTTCCAGCTTTGAAATTTCTTTTTAACGACTTTATTGAGTTCTCCACCTCATCAACAGTCTCCTCTTTAAAGTGTTGGAGTAGACTATCAATAGATTTCACAGCATTAATTGGTATATTTATAAAATTATTCATTTTTTTGATTCTCTATAATAGTTCCGACTACACCTTGAATAGTTGCAGCAACTGGCAATGCTAAGATTGCGCCAACAGCGCCCACAGTATAGGCTCCAAATATAGTTGAAAATACTGCAACAGCCGGATGAATCTCCATTGTTGACTGTGTAACTTTTGGACTTATGAAATAGTTTTCAATTAACTGATATACAGATAGAACAATCAAGGTATAAAGAACATAGTTAACACCAAGTGATATGGAGGCTAGAACTGGAACAATTCCACCTAGGAATGTTCCTATCACGGGAATTAGTTGAGAAAGAACACCTGCAGCAATACCCAAAGCTACAGCAGATGGTAATCCAATCACCAGAAAAGATATTGTGAATACAATACTTGCAAGTATTCCCAGAATTACTCTTGCAACAATAAATCCACCAGCTTTAGAAACTCCGATTGTCCATACTTGATCAATGAGATTTGAGTATCTTGGTGTGATATTTTGCTTTAGATTTTCTCTCCAATGTTCACCTTCGCTAATCAAATAGAATGAAAAGAAGAAAATGATAAAGAAATGACCAAAAGCACTTAAAACCCCTTGGCCAGCAAAAACTACTGTTTCTCCAACTGTTCCTCCATAAGTGTTTATAAATGTACTAAATTGTGATTCCAAATCTAGAGACTGATTGGATATTATAAAACCTTCTCCGTTGAAGTAATCCAAAAGGTTATCTAGATATGTCGGCAACTGTGTAGAGATATAGTAAATTTCTTGAACCATTATTGGAATAAGAGAAAAGATTATTCCAAATATTACCAGAAGTAACAGTGCGACAGAAATGAGGGCAGATATCTTTCGACCGAATTTCTTTGAAAGTCTATAAACAACTGGTTCAGCCAATGCTGCTAAAACTACAGCTACAAAAAGATCAAAGAGTAAAGGTTTAACTCTTAGAAATATTATTACTGAAATGCCAATAAATAGCACATAAATAAATGCTCTATTTAATAATTCTTGTCTAGATTCATCTTTTTTCATATTCATATATTATGACTCAAGCTACTGATTTATAGTTACGATTATTAAATATCAGTATCAGAAAAAACCCTATTAAAAAAATACTCATGTAAAGCTCAAGTGCAGTTACTGAATTATAAAGTTGATACCTAACAGCTAATGTAATAATCTGAGACAGAATACCAATTACTAGTAGCTGGTTTTTTAAATCTTTGCGTCTAATCGTAACATTAAGTAANAACAGACCAATTACGATCCTAACAAATGCTTCAAATGTATTTCCTGAAAACAAATATAACTGTCTTAAAGAAAAGAACCCTGACAAACCAATACCACCCAGAGTTATTTGCAGTATCCCAATCAAAATCAATATTGAAGATATCCAAGCAAGAAGAAAATTACTGTATGATAACCTTGCTTTTATTGGTGTGGGCCACGGTTGAAGTGGATTAACTCTCTTGATTAAAGAACGGGAAAGTCTAAAAGTTTGTCGCTCGTAATTACCAAAACAAAAAATAATTAANAATATTACNAGTGGGTAATAGATTATAAAAGTTGGNAAATAGCTAATAAAAAAGAATAAAACAACGTGCCAGAGAAATAATGTATAAATATTTGCATGTATTGTCGAGAAGATAGACCAAATGATTTTCTTATTTAATAAAGATTCCAACTGATCGCGAAATAATAGGAAAAGTGAGATTAACCCTATAGATGAAATTAAATATACAGTGGTTGGAGGGTCTTCATTTGAAAAAGAAAGTAACCGATAATTCGAAACTGATAAATACTGTTCTGTTGTCGTGTGTATGTAAGACAGATAGCTGTAAGAAAAAAATGATACTCCAGCAAACAACGATTTTCTGAATGCAAAGATTTTTCCATCGGCTAGAAAATATCCCAGCTGGTGTATTGTTAACCAAAAAATCAAATAATTAAAAAGCTTTATATACGAGAGAGATAAATTGAATTCAATATTGTCTATTAGCACCAAACTAGATATCAAAAAAGAAAGTGTTAAATACGGATTCTTTTTATGTAGATAAATCGTTAGTGGACAAAACAAAACAACTACTAAATAAATTGAAACAAGCCATAAAGGCCACATGATAAATTCTGTGACAGTGAGAATGCCATCTTGTTGATTTGTAATATACTTAGGAAAATAAATTACTCTACTTGCTGTGTTCAAAGACACGGTAATGAAGAAGATCCAAACAAGAACAGATCCCATCAATCCATCTACCCTATCTGTCAAAAATTTCCACTGACTTCCGTCCCTGCCAACATTTGAATACCAAGCAATCTTATTGGTGAAACCTGTAGAAAAGAAAAATAGAGCCATCCCCGCTGTCAACCAAGTAACAGGAGTTAAGGAACTATCTAAAACAGTACGATTGTAAATAATAAATTCTCCACTTGATTTTTCAAAATCTAGAAAATAGTTTGTATTGAAAATAATTAGCAACAAACCAGAAACTTTTACAAAGTCGATAAACCTAACTCTAGAATTTGAAGTTTTAGATACTTCGCTTAGAGCTCTTTTGAAGCTTCTGTAAGACGGCAGAAATAAGCCTGTAAATTGTTTCATACTAAATATTTTACATACTATATGGTTCTTGAATAGGAATATAATTACATTGTGGAATTAGTACTTTATCAGCCAGAGATTGCCGGAAACGTTGGAGCTTGCATACGACTCTCTGCCAATACAGGTATTCCATTAAATATAATAAAACCATTTGGTTTT
>JGI26242J51144_1000118_pt1 | contig 27148 bp, 22 predicted proteins | sample SaaInlV_100m_DNA_3_FD_51144 | JGI IMG/M metagenome (IMG submission 51144)
GTTAGAGAGTTCTCAGAAAAGTTTGACAATTACTCACCAAAATCATACAAGTTAAGTTCAGCTGAGATTGATGGCCTTATTGCAAATGTGTCTGATAGAGACATGAAAGATATCAAGTTTGCACAGGAACAGGTCAGGAAATTTGCTCAGGCTCAAAGAGACTCTATGCAGGATATTGAAGTTGAAACAATGCCAGGTGTTATTCTTGGCCATAAAAATATTCCTGTACAGTCAGTAGGTTGTTACGTGCCAGCAGGTAAGTTTCCAATGGTGGCATCTGCACACATGTCGGTAGTAACTGCCAGTGTTGCAAAGGTTCCAAAAATTATTGCTTGCACTCCACCTTATCAAGGTGAACCAAATGCAGCGGTAATAGCTGCAATGCATCTTGGAGGCGCACATGAGATTTATGTGATTGGAGGTATACAAGCAGTCGGAGCTATGGCTCTTGGAACTGAGTCGATTAATCCAGTAGATATGCTCGTTGGCCCGGGTAATGCATTTGTGGCTGAGGCCAAAAGACAACTATTTGGCAGGGTTGGAATTGATTTATTTGCGGGCCCAACAGAAACAATGGTTATAGCAGACGAGACAGTAGACGCTGAATTATGTGCAACTGACTTACTAGGTCAAGCCGAGCATGGCTATAACTCACCAGCGGTTTTAGTAACGAACAGTCAAAAACTTGCCGAAGAAACACAAGTAGAGATTGATAGAATACTAACCATTCTTCCTACAGCAGATACTGCAGGCGTTAGTTGGGAGGAATATGGCGAGATTGTTGTTTGTGACACATATGATGAAATGCTTGAAGTTGCAAATAATATTGCATCAGAACACGTTCAAGTCATGACTGATCGTGATGACTGGTTTTTAGACAAAATGCACTCTTATGGAGCGCTATTTTTAGGACCTAGAACAAATGTTTCTAATGGTGATAAAGTTATTGGAACTAACCATACATTGCCAACCAAAAAAGCAGGTCGATATACTGGCGGCCTCTGGGTTGGCAAGTTTCTTAAAACCCATAGCTATCAAAAAATAACAACTGATGAGGCTGCTGTAAAAATTGGCAGATATTGCTCAAGGCTTTGTATACTAGAGTCATTTGTTGGNCATGCAGAGCAGGCTAATATCAGAGTAAGGCGATATGGTGGAGAAGATGTGCCTTATGGGAAGGCGGCGCAGTAGTGCATAGAAATGACTTTCTTAAGGAGTTCTTAGATTGAGCATGCAAGGTCATTAACTATGCAACTTCCAACTACGCCTTCATTTAGACTAGAGAACAAAACAGCTTTAATTACTGGGGCTTCATCTGGAATTGGTTTAGGATGTGCAATGGCTCTAGCTGAAGCAGGAGCTCATGTCGTTTTGTCTGCACGGAATACAAAAAATCTTAGTAAAGCTGTTGACGCAATTAATGAAAAAAAATTAAGCGCAGAAATGATGGTTATAGATGTTTCAGACATAAAATCAATCACTAAGACTATTGAAGAGAGAGGGCCTTTTGATGTTCTAGTGAATAGTGCTGGATTAGGCCGACACTCCCCCTCAACTGATACTTCTGTTAAAGATTTTGATGAGGTTATGAGTGTTAATCTTCGGGGCGCATATTTTGTAACTCAGGCTGTAGCAAAAGGTTTAATCAAGTCAAAAAAACCAGGTTCATTAATTAATATATCCTCTCAAATGGGGCATGTTGGAGGCATAGACCGTGCCGTTTATGCGGCATCTAAACATGCAGTTGAAGGTTTTACAAAGGCTATGGCTATAGAATGGGGTGCTCATCAAATTAGGGTAAACACTGTTTGTCCTACGTTTATTCGGACTCCATTAACTCAATCTACGTTTGATAATCCTGAACGAAAAAAATGGATTGAGGAAAAAATTAAACTAGGCCGCGTAGGTGAAGTAGAAGACGTTATGGGGGCTATTGTATTTTTAGCGTCAGAGGCATCAAGCATGATTACAGGTTCTGCTTTGATGATTGATGGAGGCTGGACTGCGGACTAATGAGAAATAAGAAAGTTACATCACTAGAGGTTGCTAAATTAGCTGGTGTTAGTCAGTCTGCAGTTTCACGGGTTTTTACACCTGGTGCTTCATCTTCTATAAAGACTAATGAGTTGGTTCGTAATGCAGCAACCAAGCTTGGCTATAGGCCTAATATTTTAGCTAGATCTTTAATTACAGGAAAGTCTCGTATTATTGGCCTTGTTGTCGCCTATTTAGATAATTATTTCTATCCNGAGGCGTTAGAGCTTCTCTCAAGTGCTCTTCAAAAGAGAGGATATCACGTCTTAATTTTTATGTCTGGAAATAAAGAAGGTGATATTGCCGATGCCGTGGATGAAATTCTAGATTATCAAGTTGATGGCATTATTGCTGCATCAGTTTCTATGTCTTCAGACTTAGCTAAGAGATGTGCATCAGCAGGTGTTCCTGTGGTTTTATTTAATCGAACACAAGATGATGAAAGGCTTTCAGCTGTAACTTCTGACAATGTTCTGGGTGGTCAGAAAGTTGCGAAGTTTCTTCTAGCTGGAGGCCACAAGCGTGTTGGATATATCGCAGGCTGGGAAGGCGCATCAACACAGCGAGATCGAGAGAAAGGATTCTGTGATGAACTAACGAGAAATGGACAGAGTTTATATGCTCGAGAGATTGGCAACTTTAATTTAGACGAAGCTAGACAAGCAGCTCGAAAAATGTTTACTCGGAAAGATTTTCCAGATGCTGTATTCGTTGCTAATGATGCAATGGCAATTGCAGTAATTGATGTAATAAGATTTGAGCTTGGGTTGAAAGTTCCTGAGCAAGTATCTGTTGTGGGTTATGACGATGTACCGATTTCATCATCACCTGCATATGACTTAACTACAGTTCGCCAACCTGCAAATCGCATGGTAGCAGAAACAGTTTCAATATTGATTGAAAATATTGAGAATAAGACGACAACTGCTAGAAGGATTGAAATAGATGGTCCGCTAATGGTTAGAGGCTCAGCAAAAATTTCTGATAAATAGGAGAGAAAAGAGTGAAAGGGTTTGATTCACAATATGCTAATTTTCCTGACTGGATTAATGGCATTACGCATGAAATATGGGAAGAAAGAGGCATTGATAAACTGCTTTATTTGTATTCAGACGATATTATCTTAAGAGCTCCACCCTCTCTAGTTATTGGAAACAAGACTGTTATTGAGGCAACAAAAGCAACCTTATTAGAATTTCCTGATCGCAAGTTATTAGGAGAAGATGTAATTTGGTCAGGGACACCAGAGACTGGCATGTTGTCCTCACACAGAATTATTTCTACAGCTTCTCATCTAGGAGATGGCTCATTTGGCAAGGCAACTGGTAAGAAGGTTACCTTTAGGACAATCGCAGACTGTCATGCAATTAATAATCAAGTGAATGATGAGTGGTTAATTCGAGATCAGGGTGCTATTGTTCGCCAGCTAGGAATGATGCCAAAGGATTTTGCAAGAGATCAAATCAACCTTGAAGGAGGCATAGAAAAATGCCAGCACCCATTTAATGATTCTATGGATAAAAAAGGTCCCTACACGGGAAAAGGAAATACGAATGAGTGGGGTGAAAAGTATGTCGATATACTCAATCGTATTATGAACGATGACACTTCGGTTTATAGATCTGAATATGATCGTGGATGTCATCTAGAATACCCAGGAGGGGTATGTGGTCATTCGTATGTGGATGTTGAAGAGTTTTGGAGGGGTCTACGCTCTTCTATGCCAAGCGCAGTTTTTACAGTCGAACATCAAATTGGACGTGAAGATAGTCACCTATCTCCCAGAGCTGCAGTGAGGTGGAACCTTAAAGGGAAGCACGATGGTTGTGGTATTTTTGGTGAACCCACTGGTTCTGACTTATATGTGATGGGTGTTTCACATGCGGAATTTGGACCTTGGGGACTGAGGAGAGAATATACACTCTTCGATGAAACAGCAATCTGGAAACAAATAATCATTAAGACAGGTTAAATAATGACCCCAGAAGAAATGGAAAAATTTATCGTTCGGTATTCAGACTTAAAGCCNTGTAAGACNGCTTTCATTGATGCCCATACACCAGGATCNGATCAAAAAGAAAACTTTACTATTATAGGTGGCGGCGTTTCAGAAAGTCGAGACCAGCATGTACATATTAATGAAACTCCAGGTTTTAATATAGGTGCGGCTGGACAACCGCCTGGTTGCAAGAACTCTCTGCATACTCACACAACTGCTGAAGTCTTTTATGTGCTCAAGGGAAGCTGGCGTTTTTTCTGGGGGCGCTATGGTGAAGATGGAGAATTGTTTGCAAATGAAGGCGACTTGGTGAATATTCCAACAGGGATATTTAGAGCTTTTGAAAATGTTGGAGATGGCTATGGAATGTTAATGGCGATACTTGGAGGTGATGATGCTGGAGGAGGGGTGACGTGGGCACCTGAGGTCATTAATGATGCTAAGGATTTTGGCCTTGTTCTAGGGGATAACGGGCTAATATATGATACAAAGAGAGGTGANTCACTTCCAGAGAAAATAGAACCAATGGAGCTATTAAGTGAGGATNAACTAAAAAAATTCCCTAAAGTTTCGATAGACGAATTTATGAATAATTTTTTTGTTAGTGCGTCTGATTTATCTAGCCACTCAAAAAACTCCCCTGTTAAAGTAATTGGAAGGAATGGACTGCTAAAAGATAGGCCAGGGTTTGAAGTTGATTTCATATCGAATGAGACCTTTGTTGACGAAATGCGTGCATCGAGTCAATACGAGGTCAACATGGTTACGAAAGGTGAATGGGCCCTAGAGTGGGATGGAAATTCAACCAATATTTCTGCAGGAGATACTTGTTTAATACGACCCGACTTATCCTACAAGATGACCCCTATTGGTCCAGATAAAGCCAGCTTATTTAAAGTCACAAAAACAAATGATCCAGCAGGGTCAACATGGAGAGAATAGTTTTTTTTATATAGGAGAATTAATTGAGTAGAATTTTAACGAGCCACGTAGGCTCATTGCCAAGAAGTCAAGAGGTTGTAGACTATATTTTTTCAAGAGAAAATAATCAAGATTATGATGAAAAAAGTTTTGATGTATGTATGCAAAGCAATGTTTTGACTACAGTTGAAAAGCAAAAAAAAGCGGGTGTCGATATTGTCAGTGATGGAGAAACCTCAAAAATATCATATGCAACCTATGTTAAAGACAGATACACGGGGTTTTCTGGCGATAGCCCTCGAAATGCTCCAGAGGATCTTAAGCTATTCCCAGGATTTTTGAAAAGGCTTGCTGATGATGGCGGCACACCACAATATGCCAGGCCTATGTGTACTAGCGAGGTTAAATCAAAAGGACAGGGTGAACTTCAAAAAGATATATCAAACTTAAAAAAGGCAATGGCTGCAAATGATATTCAAAGAGGTTTTATGAATGCAGCCTCACCTGGAGTTATTTCTTTATTTTTACAGAATGACTATTACCCAACTCGGGATGCATATCTAGCAGCACTGGCTGATGCAATGAAAGATGAATATGAAACAATTGTAGCTTCAGGCTTAGATTTACAGCTTGATTGTCCTGATCTTGCGCTATCTCGGCATATGCTTTTCAGTGATTTATCTGATTCAGAATTCATAAAGATTGCAGAATCACATATGGAGGCACTGAATCATGCTTTGTCGAATGTTCCAGAAGAAAAAGTGAGAATTCATATTTGTTGGGGAAATTACGAGGGGCCTCATTGCTGTGATATTGATATGAATAAAGTTTTTGGAACATTGATGAAAGCTAAGGCGCGATATACCTTATTCGAGACATCAAACCCTAGGCATGCTCATGAATGGACAGTTTTCCGTGATCGAAAGAGTGAAATACCTGATACTAAAATACTTGTTCCTGGGGTTGTTGATACAACCACCAACTTTATTGAGCATCCTGAACTTGTAGCTGAACGAATCAATAAATTCGTCAATATAGTAGGAAAAGAGAGAGTCATTGCTGGCTCAGACTGTGGTTTTGGTACTTTTGCAGGTTTTGGTGCAGTGGATCCAGATATTGCATTTGCTAAGTTAGAGTCACTATCTGAGGGTGCTAAGATTGCGAGCAATCAATAGTGAAGACCCTAGTTATGATTCCTGGAATGATGTGTGATGAACGTATTTTTGCACCACAAATTGAAGGGCTTAGTGACTCAATAAGGATTATTGTTGCAGATATTTCTGGTTATTCAACTGTTCATGAGTTAGCAGCTGAAGTACTGAAAAAATCACCACCAAAATTTGATCTCTTAGGCCATTCTATGGGAGGGATTGTTGCTATGGAGATGTACTCCCAGGAGCCCAATCGAATTGAAAAGTTGGTGCTTATGGATACCAATCCTAAAGCTGAGCTTGAAGAGGTTAAAGCTATGCGAGATCCTCAAATGAAGGCTGCAAGGGAAGGCAAGCTTGTTGATGTAATGCGTGATGAAATGAAGCCTAACTATTTAGATGCTAGTGATAACCGAGAGAGCATCCTTCATACTTGTATGGAGATGGCNAAATCGATGGGCACAGAAGTATTTATGAATCAATCAAAGGCCTTGCAAACAAGAGAAGATCAACAAAGCACATTGCGCTTAATCGANGTTCCAGTATTGGTTATATGTGGNTCAAACGATAAATTATGTCCAGTAGAAAGGCATGAGTTGATGCATAGTATAATAAATCATTCAGAGTTAAAAATTATAAATAATGCTGGCCATATGCCTACATTAGAGCAACCAAAAGAGACAACAGAGGTATTAAAAAAATGGCTAAATTAGATCCGGAATTACTCAAACTCCTTCGCTCAGTTGATACGCCAACTGTTTGTAATGCTATCGAAGTTGCGCAAGGCAAAAGAGGTTTTTCAAAGTTTACAAGAGGCACAATGGTTTGTTCAGCTCCAGAGGGCGGTGCTATGGTTGGTTTTGCCAAGACTGCAAAAATTGCTGCAGTTGAGCCACCGTCAGAAAATCAAGATATTATTAAAGAGCGCAGAATGAATTACTACCGTTATATGTCCGAGGTAGATGGGCCAATGGTTACTGTAATTGAGGATGTTGACTATCCTGATTGTATTGGTGCNTACTGGGGAGAGATTAATACCAAAGTGCACAANGGATTTGGACTTTCTGGAGCGCTAACAAATGGAGTAATGAGAGACTTAGGNGATCTTGCNGAAGACTTTCCAGTAGTCGCNGGTTCTATCGGCCCCAGCCATGGCTTTGTCCATGTGCGTGAGATAGATACGCCTGTGAATGTCTTTGGTATGACTGTGACACCAGATGACTTAATACATGCAGATCTTCATGGAGCAGTTGTGATTCCTAACGAAGCCATACCTATTTTGAAAGATTCAATTCACAAGTTGTTTGCCTCTGAAAGACTCATATTAGATCCTGCAGAAAAAACAGAATTTAGTTTTGATGATTTTAAAAGAGCATGGGAGGATTTTGAAAAATCCCGCACCTAGTTTTGATAATAATTATTCACTGAACTTTCCTAAAGTTTATTTCATTTAAAAGGACAAAATTATGTCGACACATGATCGTTCACTCTATTTGAAATATGCAGAAGCATTGAGCCATCCTGGCGACTTCTCTTCTAATGCTACAAGTTTTTTTGCTCAGGATGCCGATATTAATGTTGTTCATCCGTTCAATCAGCTGACCGGCGCAGATGCCTACCTCAATGAATTTTTATTGCCACTTCAACACTCATTTAAAGGCCTTTATCGGCGAGATGATATCTTCATGGCTGGAGAATTTGAGGGACAAAAATGGATTAGCTCAACAGGTTATTATGTGGGGCAATTTGTAAGAGATTGGATTGGCCTTAAAGCNACGAAAACGCTTAGTTATATTCGCTATGGTGAATTCCACCGTATTGAGAAAGGNCAAGCTGTTGAAAGCTATATCTATCTAGACATTCCAGAACTGATGATTGCCTGTAATCAGTGGCCTTTGGATATGGGGCCAGGGNATTCGCGAGGATACACCGGGCTGATTCAAGGGCCTGCATCACGAGATGGNGTCCTCAAAAGTTATTCTGACCCTGNCGAAGGCCAGCAAAGCTATCAAATTGTCACTGATATGCTTGACAAATTAGCGACAAAGGATGAGGCGTGGCGACCCTACTGGCATAAAAATATGATGTGGTATGGGCCGGGTGCGTTTGGCTCTTTTATTGGCGTTGACGAGTTCGCTTCATTTCAGGTTCCATTTGAATCTCAGTTTGAAGGATGGTCAGGTGGGTCAAAAAATAATGGCTTAACAGAACATTTCACGAGATTTGGTGAGGGTAATTACACCTGTTCAGGAGGCTGGCCATCCTTGACCGGTATTAACATTAAGCCGTTCCTGGGGCAAGGCCCAACCAACGATAGAGTTTTTATGCGCGTTTGCGATTGGTGGCGCCGTGAAAATGAGCTTTTAGTTGAGAATTGGGTGTTCGTCGATGTTCCGCATGTTTTAATGCAGCTAGGTTATGACCCATTGCCGACTTGGCAGAAGTAGTGTGGCTTTAAAAATGCATTTATTAGTGTAGCTAGTTATTGTTGCAATATCCATTGGAGGTCTGGGCCCTCTGGAAGGCATATTGATATTTCTATTTATTGTTACAATTTAAAAAATTAATATATACTATATTCTGAATACGAATGCAAAATGATAGCTCAAAGATATTTTACTGTGTTATAATAATTTGCAATCGTATGCAAAAAAAAGTTTTATTGTTTCATACGATGTATTATTAATGAGTATTTAATTGAAAAAAGGAGTGATATTATGTTTTTAAGAAAGGTAGCTACAGTTGTAGCTCTTACTACTCTAGCTTCAAGTGCGTGGGCGGGCTGCGGCATCTCTGAAGGAAGAGTTAGTATTGTTGGTAATGAGTTCCCTGCGATCCAAACTATTGGAGCGGGAGCAATGGAGTGTGCTGGTGATGGCGTTACAGTTGAAAAAAACTTAACAGCTGATCATCAAAAAATTAATCTAGCCGGTATGTCTGGCAACCCTGCTGAATACACATCAGCTATTGTTGCTAACTCATCAATTGTTGCACTTATTAACAATGATGTGATTAGACCTTTGAATGATCTCGTTGAAAAACATGGACAAGGTCTTCAGAAAAGCCAGTTAGTTACAATTGATGGAAATATTATGGGTATTGCCTTTATGGCGAACGCTCAACATCTTACTTATAGATCAGATATTTTGGATCAGTTAGGAATTGCGGCTCCGACTACTTATGAAGAAATGTTAGAGGCTGCTGGAAGAATTCGTTCTAGTGGTTTGATGAAGAATCCTGTGGGCGGTGCTTATAAAGCCGGTTGGAACTTAGCTGAGGAATTCGTCAATATGTATATTGGCCATGGCGGTGAGTTCTTTAAGCCAGGAACAGCCGAGATTGCTGTTAACAATCAGCAGGGTTACGATACACTAAACATGATGAAACAGTTATCTCACTTTATGAACCCTGACTACCTGACTCATGATTCAAATGCAACGAGTGCAGAATGGAAAGCCGGTAATGTTGCGCTTATGAATATGTGGGGATCACGTATTGGAGCCCTTAGAGGCGCTGAGGTAGATGCAACTGTAGTAGCGAATACAGCTACTGCTGGTCCAATGACAGTTGGCGGCGGGTCAACTGCAGCTGCAACCCTTTGGTGGGATGGATGGACTGTAGCTAAGAACATTTCAGATGCAGATGCAGAGGCTACTTTTATTGCCATGATGCATGCAATTCGCCCAGAAATGTTGAATGATACAACTTCACCACAGGCTGTTTGGTTAATTGAGGGTTATGAGCCAACTCCAGCTGCTGCAGGTGTGTTTGCTGCTGCTGCTATGGGTACTAAGCCTTATCCAATGTTGCCATATGCAGGTTTAATGCATTCAGCTGCAGGTGCGGAACTAGTTGATTTCATGCAAGGAAAAGAAAATGCTGAGCAAGCATTGGCTGATTTAGAGGCGGCTTACACAACAGCTGCTAAAGAGAAAGGTTATCTTTAACCTTTAATGTTTTAATCTCCGAGATAGGGGCATGCTTTAAACGTGCCCCTTCTTTTTGTGTAATATAATGTGTTAAACCATATATAACTTATATGAACCATAAGACTTTTTTCTGGTTTTTCTTACCAACAGCCTTGGCGATGCTTTTATTTATAGCCTTGCCATTAACTTCAATTATAAGTCAGTCACTACATACACCCCATGACAAGGTCTTGATTGTTGCTGAGACATGTGATCCTTTTGGCTGCAAAACTGCAACATCTGTTGATCATGAAGCTACTGCAATGTTAAAAAAAGAAAAGCCCTTAGGTAAGTGGGTTGGGCTTCAAATTTATTTTGATCGAGGACACCTTGCACTAAAAGAAGTTGGAGAGTTATGGGAAGAAAAATCTAGCATAGGTGATTTTTTTTCTAACCTTAAGAATCTTCCTTTCTATCGAGCAATGGGTTTTACGCTGACATTTACTTTCGTCGTAACCCCTCTTGTTATTGTGTTTGGTTTTGTTATTGCTCTGGGGGTTAACTCCATAAATCAGCGTTTGAAAGGCGTGATGGTTTTCTTTTCATTACTTCCTATGATCGTAACTCCTCTGGTTGGCTCCTTAATTCTTTTTTGGATGATTGACTCAAGAGGTATCATCGGAACAGCGCTTCAAATTATTTTTGAAAATCCTGAGATGTCACTTAAAGCATCAACTGGTTTAACCTGGATTACGCTGATCGTTTATGGGGTTTGGCATGCCGCTCCTTTTGCATTTATCGTTTTTTATGCAGGGCTTCAAACAGTTCCAAAAGAAACTTTAGAGTCAGCAATGATTGATGGAGCCAGTCGTTTCCAACAAGTTATGCATGTCATAGTGCCGCATTTGTCCCCCCTTGTTGCTTTTGTGGCTTTGATGCAACTCATGGATAACTTTAGAGTATTTGAGCCAATCATAGGGTTTAGTGCAGAGGCTCATGCCACATCACTTTCATGGATTATTTATAATGATTTAGGCGGTGAAACTAGGCTTCTATCATCCGCTGCAACTACATCAGTCCTCACAATTATTGGTGTTTCAATATTACTGATGCCGGTTCTAGTCAGAACTTGGCGTGAATTTAACCCTTCTGAATAAAATGTCCACTGATCAAATTAAAAAACCTTTTAAATTACAACTCTTAATTTATAGTTTTGTTTTTCTATGGTTTCTTCTGGCCGTCTTTCCATTTTTTTGGACACTGTGGGGATCATTTAAAGTTGAGCTAGACTTTTTCTCATTGGCTGACTGGAAAAACGCTCTCTCTGGAGCAAGAACAATGGAGTTGTATGGAACCCCATTTACAGGTGCGGGTTATGAGGGTGCATGGGTTCAGGAAGAGTTTTGGCGGGCTTTTAGAAATACCGGTATAGTCTGTTTTTTTACCGTACTTACCTCATTAACTATTGCAACCTTGGGAGGCTATGCCCTTTCAAGATCAGGTTTTCGTTACTCTTTTTGGCTACTCATCATCGCACTCATTTTTCGTGCTTTGCCACCAATAACCCTAGTTTCAGGATACCTTCTTCCATTTTATGAGTGGAATATATGGGGGATATTGCCAACTACCATTATTGTATTGGTTGCAATTAATCAGCCGTTTACATTATGGATGCTTCACTCGTTTTTCCAAAAAATTCCAAAGGAGCTTGATGAGAGTGCAAAAGTTGATGGATGTACCCAGTTTCAAGCATTTCGAAATGTCATTATCCCGATCATGTGGCCTGGAGTTATCACTGCCGGGTTATTCTCATTTCTCTTGGCATATAACGACTTTGCTGTTACAGCAATGCTACTTTCTCAGGATAATCAAACGATGGTTCCTAAAATTGCAAGTTTCATGGGCACAACCCAAACAGAAGGCAATGTTATGTTTGCAGTTGCAGCGGTTGTTTCAGCTATAATCCCTTTATTTATTCTAGTGATGTTTTTTCAAAGACAACTAGTAAGTGGGCTGACAGCAGGCGCCGTCAAGGGATAAACCATGGAAAAGTTTGATTATATTGTCATTGGAGCAGGTTCTGCTGGATGCGTCATGGCTAATCGTTTAAGTGAAAACTCTGAAAATACTGTTTGTCTTATTGAGGGCGGTGGTAGCGATAAGAGTCCATGGGTCAAAATCCCAGCTGGCCTTTCAGTGGCCTATGATCACAAGAAGCTCGACTATTCCTATAAGGGTGTCCCCCAAAAACATTTAAATGACCGAGTGATTACGGTTAATCGAGGCAGATGTCTTGGAGGGTCAAGTTCCATTAATGGCATGATTTATATTCGTGGGAATAAGAATGATTACGATAATTGGGAAAAATTTGGCTGTCAGGGCTGGTCTTATAAGGATGTTTTGCCGATATTTAAAAAACTTGAGAATGATCAAACAGGAGGTGACCCTAAGTTCCATTCAGCTGATGGAGAGTGGCCAGTTGTTATGCCACAAGAGGTTAATAAGACAGCCAAACGCTTTGTAAAGTCTGGGGCTCATATAGGCCTTCCTCATAATCCTGACTTCAATGACGCATCTCAATTGGGTCTCGGTATTTATAAGGTTAATCAAGATAAAGGCACTCGAGTAAACTCTTATAGAGCTTTTATTGAGCCCATTGTTTCGAGACCCAATCTAACCATAATGACTCACGCCAGAGTCCAATCAATTGAGATTGAGGGTGATATTGCTAAATCTTTAAAGCTTCAAGTTAATGGCGTCGATAAAGAATTACATTGCAATAAAGAGGTTGTGCTATGTGCTGGTGCCATTGAGTCACCAAGGATACTTTTATCCTCAGGGATAGGGAGTAAAGAGGAGCTTGAAGCCGAAGGAATTAGCTGTCAACACAATGTTCCAGGAGTTGGCGAAAATCTTCAAGATCATCTCGACACCATGGTTACGGTTCGTTCAAACAAGGCAGAATCTATAGGCGTTTCTTGGAGGTCTCTGTTACCTCAAGTCATTACTTCTCCCTTTAACTTTTTATTGAGAAGGATGGGCTGGTGGACAAGTAATTTTGTGGAGGCAGGAGGTTTTGCAGACACAAAACTTGGTCAGCCTGAGTATCCTGATGTTCAGTTTCACTTTACGCCTATATATCGAAGTCATCGAGGTAGAAAGTTTGAGTTTGGACATGGATATTCCCTCTTTACATGTTTATTAAGACCCCATAGTTCAGGGTCAGTAAAAATTAAGAAGGATGGAGGCAGTCACAAGGTGCTTATTGACCACAATTTTTTATCTGATGCCAGAGATGAAGCAAGCATTGTTGAGGCAATTAAAAAAGCAAGAGAGGTTTTATCGTCTTCAGAGTTTGACGAGGTGCGAGGAGATGAGATAGCTCCGGGAAAATCAATTCAATCAGATGAGGAGTTATTGGCCTATATTCGTAAGACTGCAGTGACGGTATACCATCCTGTTGGAACTTGCAAAATGGGAATTGATGATTTAGCAGTTGTCTCACCAGATGATTTAAAAGTTAAAGGTATGGGTAACCTTAGAGTGATTGATGCCTCAATCATGCCAAGCATTGTGAGTGGAAATACTTCTGCCCCAACAATGATGATTGCAGAGAGAGGAGCAAGAATGATTTTGGATGATAAATAATTATGAGTAATTTTCAAATAGAAAAAAAGATAGTACTTGATTATTACAATGCCTTAGACAAGGCCGAGAGTAATGACATTACAAAAGTCTTAAAAGAACACATAGCTGAAGACTATATTTGGAGGGGCTATCATCCTTTCAATGAACTCTCAAGTTGCAAAGAGCTTTCCGAAATATTTTGGCAGCCCTTTCGCCATGCATTTAAGAATATGCAAAGAAGGATGGATATTTTTATGGCTGGCAAAAATGAGATAGATGGCTTTGAATCAGTTTGGGTAGTTTCTATGGGGCATTTGATGGGGCTGTTTGATAATGAGTGGCTTGGAATTAAACCATCCAGAAAAATAGCCTTACTTCGTTACTGTGAATTTAATAAAGTTGAAAATGGAAGGATTACTGAGACTGCAATGTTCATCGACATACCTCACGTCATGATGCAGGTTGGCTTAAATCCTTTCCCGCCTCAAACTGCATCGCACCTTGTTCAGCCAGGCCCAATCACACATGAAGGATTAATGTTTGATGAACAAGATAGTGCTGAGGGTGAAAAAACTTTAGCTGCGATAGACTTCATGGTTAATGACATTAGAACCTGGAAAGAGCAACAAGAACTCCCACTTGTAGATGAGCTTAGAAGAAGTTGGAATGAAGATATGATTTGGTGGGGGCCAGCAGGTATTGGTGCAACTTATACAATAGAGCGGTATGCTGAGCAGCACTCTGGTCCATTTCGTGCAGGGTTTAAAGATCGAATATTTAATGGGCATCTTTGTAGAGTTGCAGAAGGTAAGTTTGGAGGCTTTTTCGGCTGGCCTAACCTCACGCTAACTCCCACCGGAGGTTTTATGGGTATGCCTGCAACTGGAAAACCTGGTGATATGAGAGTAATTGATATGTATCGACGGGAAGGAGACAAGTTGACTGAGAATTGGATATTTATCGATTTTTTACATTTTTGGCATCAACAGGGCGTGGATATCTTAGCTCAGATAAGTGAGACAAATTAGTTTATTTCATAATAAGAATTACATGTCAGAAAAAAAAAGTTTAAAAGATGTATATTCAATAAAAACCCCTGAAGATTCTATAAACCTATATAGAAGCTGGGCTTCTTCATACGATAGTGATTTTGCTAAACAAAATGACTATCGCTCTCCTATAGAAATAGCTAAATATTTTGATAAATATTCCAATAATAAAGACACTCCAATTCTAGATGTTGGTGCAGGAACAGGCCTCATTGGAGAGTATTTAAAATTAAGCTCAAGAGAAATAGATGCTATTGATATTTCACCTGAAATGCTCAATATTGCTAGATTAAAAAATTGTTATTCAAAAATAATTGAGGCAGACCTTACCAAAAGATTATTGATAAATGATAATCATTATGGTGCAATTGTAAGTGCAGGAACTTTTACCCATGGACATGTCGGGCCAGATGTATTTGATGAATTATTAAGAGTCACACGAAGTGGCGGTCTTTTTGTTTTAACAATTCATTATAAGTTATATAAAAAAGCTGGATTTGATAAAAAACTTTTAGAGATTAAAAAAAGTATAACCAAGCCCAGTTTTCATGAAGTAGATGTTTATGGTAATAATCCAGATAAAGATCATGGCAATGACAAAGTAATTATTGTAGTATTTAGAAAGGATTAAGCTCAAACCAAGAAACTAAATTTTTTCAATATTTAATGACAAATTTTTTTACTTGAGTTTAGCTGTTTTTTGAATTAACATCACAACTCTAAACACCTGAGGTTTGAACCAGTGAGAAGAGGTCGAAGTAAAAACGTTAGAGAAGTTACTAACTTTCAACAGGCCCCTTATGGCCAAAAAAAGAACCCTTTCCAGCCGATGTCAATTTTTTCAGAGGATGAGATTGAGGCAATTCACCAGGCATCATTAAAAGTATTATGTGACACTGGAATGGACATCCAATCTCCTCGTGCTGTTGAAATTCTCAAAAGAGAAGGCGCAATGATTGGCAGTGATGGAAGGCGTGTTAGGTTTGATCCAGACTTTGTGATGGAAAAAATTTCCACGACTCCTAGTGAATTTACACTTCATGGCCGATACAAGGAAAGACATGTTCATGTTGGTGGTCAATTCGTTATCAATACGATGGTCTCAAGTGCTCCAAATGTATCTGATCTTGATAGGGGGCGAATTTTAGGTAACATCGAAGACTATTCAAACTTAATCAAGCTTGGAGAGATTTTGAACACCGTTCATGCCTTAGGGGGATATCCTGTTGAGCCATGCGATCTAGATGTTCGAGAGCGTCATTTACATGCAGTATCTGCTGCAGCTCGATTATGTACAAAGCCACTATTTGGTTATGCTATTGGTAGCGAGAGAATGTTAGATGCTATTGAAATTGTTCGAATTGCAAGAGGAGTTGATAAAGAAACGTTTTTAAAAGAACCATCGATTACTACCGTTGTTAATGCGAATTCGCCACTGGTTTATGATAAAGCTCTTATGGAAGGAGCCATTGAAATGGCTGAGCATAATCAGCCTGTAATCTATACCCCTTTTACTTTAGCAGGCGCTATGGCACCTATTACCGTTGCGGGAGCACTCGTTCAACAAAATGCAGAGTCACTTGCTGGCCTTACTTTTCATCAATGTGTTAATCCAGGAGCACCTGCAATCTATGGGAGCTTTACTTCAAACGTTGATATGAAATCAGGTTCCCCTGCTTTTGGAACTCCAGAATATACTCAGGCCACGATTGCCAGTGGACAGCTTGCTAGAAAATATAAGATTCCTCTTCGGGCTTCCAATGCAAACGCCTCTAATGCGCCTGATGAGCAATCTGTTTATGAGTCGCAGATGTCTTTATGGGCGTGTCTTTTAGGCCAAGTTAATTTTATTTTGCATGGACATGGGTGGATTGAAGGTGGGCTCTGCGCCTCCTATGAGAAGGTTATTTTGGATGCAGAAATGAGTCAGATGATGGAGGCCTTTTTAATGCCTTCAAAGGTTAATAAAGATACTCTTGGGGTTGAGGCAATAGAGGAAGTTGGGCCTGCAGGTCATTTTTTTGCAGCTCATCAAACCTTGGAGCGATACGAAACAGAGCACTACAATCCGCTGTTATCGGATTGGAGGAACTTTGAGTCCTGGAGAGATGCAGGGTCAATAACAGCAACTCAGAGAGCAAATACAATTTGGAAACAACTCTTGGATGACTATAAAGAGCCCAAACTTGCTCCTGAAGTNGAAGAGGAGCTTAAAGAATTTGTAGAGAAAAGAGTATCTGAAGGTGGAGCACCACCTCTTTAAGANCTAAATTTTTTCAATATTTAATGACAAATTTTTTTCACTTGAGTTTAGCTGTTTTTTTGAATTAACATTTAATTTTTATAATATGGATTTACTATGAAAGATCAGGCAAGAGTTGTTGTAATTGGAGGCGGCGTTGTTGGCTGCTCGATTCTTTTTCACCTTGCAAAAATGGGCTGGAAGGATGTTGTTTTATTAGAGCGAAATGAGTTAACTTCAGGCTCAAGTTGGCATGCAGCGGGTTCATTTCATACGCTTAGTTCAGACCCCAATGTCTCCAAACTTCAAGACTACACAATCAGTTTATATAAGGAAATTGAAGAGACTTCTGGTCATTCAATCAGTATGCATATGACAGGAGGCTACTACTTAGCCTCTAATCAGAATTGGCACGACTACCTAAAGCGAGAGCGCTCAAAAGCTAGATCGATAGGATTAGATCAAGAATTTGTGTCTATCGACGAGGTAATAGAAAAGCATCCATTAATTGACCCTGATCATTACGTTGCTGCTCTTTGGGATCCAACTGATGGTGATCTTGACCCCTCTGGAGTCGTCTACGCTTATGCGAAATCAGCGCGCGTTCATGGTGCAGAGTTTTATACGCACACCCCGGTGATAGAGACTAACCAAAGATCAGACGGTTCGTGGGATGTTGTAACCGAAAAAGGAAGTATTCATGCTGAGCATATAGTTAATGCGGGCGGTCTTTGGGCGAGAGAGCTGGGTCGCATGTCTGGGATTCATTTGCCCGTAGTTCCAATGGAGCATCACTATTTAATTACCGAAGAAATAGAACAAATTGCTAATTTGGCTGACGGTCGTCGCTTGCCGCATTGTATCGACTTTGAAGCAAATATTTATTTGCGTCAAGAAAGTACTGGCATGTTATTGGGAACGTATGAGCCTCGTTCAACTCCATGGTCTCTGGATGGAACGCCGCAAACGTTTGGACATGACTTACTTGAGCCAGATTTAGATCGAATTGCAGATCGATTAGAACTCGCTTTTGAGCGAATTCCAGCACTAGGAACCGCAGGCATAAAGAATATCATTAATGGCCCATTTGTTTTCTCTCCTGACGGGAATCCAATGATTGGCCCTGTCCCAGGTATGAAAAACTACTGGACAGCTGTTGGCGTCATGGCGGGCTTTTGCCAAGCAGGTGGCGTTGGTAAAACATTGGCTGAATGGATGATTGAAGGTGAGCCATCTGTCGATGTTTGGGCTATGGATATTGCACGCTTTGGAGATTTTGCAACGCCTGAGTGGGGCGTAATTAAGTCCTCAGAAAATTATGAACGCCGCTTTGTGATGACCTTCCCTAACGAAACATTACCTAAAGGAAGGCTTCAGAAAACAACATCAATCTATGATCGTTTAACGCAAAAAGGNGCTGTATGGCAAGATACTTTTGGACTTGAAAATGCACTTTGGTTTGCCAACTCCCCAGAGGATGCTTATGAAGANCCAACTTTCCATAGGTCAAGGTCTCATGAGTATGTAGCTAAGGAGGTCGAAGCTGTAAGAGCATCTGTTGGAGCAAGTGAGGTGGCCAGCTTTGCAAACCATAAGTTTACGGGTAAGGGGGCTAAGGCATTTTTGAATAAGGTCCTTGCAGGTAGGATTCCAAGTCCTGGAAGAGTTAATCTAACGCCAATGCTCTTGGAGAGTGGCAAGCTGAACGGTGANCTNACAGTGGCCTGTATTGACGAAGAAACTTATTATTTATTTGGCTCTAGCGTTGCCCAAAATATGCATCTTCGCTGGTTTGAAATGCATCTCGAGGGCGTTCAAGATATTGACTATAAAAACATGACTGATGATTTTCACGGCATTGCAATATCGGGTCCAAAATCCGGGGAATTATTAGCAAGACTTACTCGAGAAGATGTCAGTTCAGAGGCATTTAAATTTAGAGATATTAGAGATACATTTATAGGCGGGGTGCCAGCGCTCTGCGTAAGAATTTCATTTACAGGCGAGCTTGGATACGAGATTTATGTCGCGCCCCAATACCAACTCAAACTATTTGAGGCAATAGAAGAAGCTGGAGAAGATTTAGATCTTAAGTGGTTTGGCGGTCGAGCATTGATGTCAATGAGGCTAGAGAAAAGTTGGGGAGCGTGGACCATGGACTTCAGACCAGACTTTACAATAATGGAGTCCGGCCTTGATTTTTTTGTGGATTGGGACAAAGACTTTATAGGCAAAAAAGCAGCCCTAATTGAGAAAAAGAATGGCCCAAACAAAAAGCTTTCTGTCATACAAATAGATACTGAAACCGATGTTAGCGGTGACGAGGCCGTCATGCACAATGAAGAGTGTGTTTCTTATATTACTTCAGGTGGCTACGGACATTCAGTTAAAAAATCTCTTGCGATGACCTATCTTCCAGTCGAGTTAATTGACTCCAATGCACAGCTTGAAGTAGAGATATTAGGTCAGTTCTGTAAGGCATCTATTGTAATGGAGCCTCTTTATGATCCATCTGGATCTAAAATGCGTTAATCATCTAGGATTATTAAATGAGTTTTACAGCAGCTAAAAGACATCATGCAAAAATAGGCTCTCACCTAGGTGAAGAAGATATCTATAGTCTGAATAAGCATGCATTGGGACCTGGAGAGCTAGCTGAGTCAGAATGGCTGGAGGCTGGTTTGTCAAGTCCAGACATGACAAAAATCAGGGAGTACCGACTCAATAGAGTTCGAGAAAAACTCGTTGAATTTGACTGTGCTGGCATTTTACTCTACGACCCATTAAATATTCGTTATGCAACAGACAGTACAAATATGTCTTTATGGACTTCTCATAATGCTGCTCGTTATGCACTTGTTATGACAGAAGGACCAGTTATTATTTTTGAGTTTGATGCTCATGAATTTCTATCAAACCACAATCCATTAATAACTGAAGTGAGGCATGCCGTCACGTATTTATACTTTACCGCTGGCGATAAGAGTAAAGAGAAAGCCAAGATATGGGCATCAGAGATTGTGGATTTAGTTAAAGAATATGGCAAGGGAAACGATAGGTTAGCTCTTGATCATTGTGCACCTGAAGGCATTCATGAACTCCAGTCACGCGGTCTTAAACTTGCTAATGGTGAAGAAGTTATGGAGCTTGCAAGACTCATTAAGTCAGACGATGAGATGATGGCTATGAGGCGCTCTATCTTTGCATGTGAGAGATCTATCGAGTTGATGCGAAATCATTTTAAACCCGGGATATCAGAGCAGGAGCTTTGGAGTCGTTTCCAAATGGAGGCCGTTTCAAGAGGAGCTGAATGGATTGAAACGAGACTCCTCGCCTCAGGACCCAGAGCAAATCCATGGTATCAAGAGTGCTCGTCGCGACCTATATTAAGTGGGGAACTAATGGGGTTTGATACCGATCTGGTTGGTTCCTATGGTTACTGCACCGACATGTCTCGAACCTGGTTGTGTGGCGATGAGAAGCCGACTGATGTGCAAAAAGAAATCTATACTATGGGTTATGAACAAATTCAAAACAATATGGAGTTGTTAAAACCAGGTACAACTTTTAAAGAGTTAACACTTAATTCTAAGGAGTACTCAAAGGATGAGTTTCGTCATTACTCAGTCCTTTTCCATGGTGTGGGTTTGTGCGATGAATTTCCTGCTATACCTTTTAGCTGGGAGTTAAATGAGAACAGTTTTGACGGAATCTTAAAGCCTGGTATGGTGATGTGTGTCGAAACCTATGTTGGCAGGTTTAGTGGAGGGCCTGGCGTTAAACTTGAAGAGCAAGTTTTAATTACTGAGAATGGTCATGAATTGTTAACAAGTTATCCATTTGAATCAGACTTGCTCCTTTAATTAACATGAGCACTATCCCAAAAAAAATGAGCGCAGTGTTAACAACTGGCCATGGCGGGTATGAAGTACTGGAATTTAGCAATGATGTAAAAGTTCCACAGCCAAATTTCGATCAAGTATTGATTAAAGTTTTAGGTGCAGGTATTAATAATACAGACATAAATACTCGAACTGCCTGGTATTCCAAGTCAGTCAAAGGTGAAACCAATGCACAAGAGTCTAAAGGAAAAGGTGATGACGGAAGCTGGTCAGGTGAGCCTTTAGATTTCCCAATTATTCAAGGAGCTGACTGCTATGGTGAAATAGTTGCTGTTGGAGACGATGTCGATATTGGTAGAATTGGTGAGCGGGTTCTGGTTCGAACAATGCAGCAATATGCGGTGGATTATAGACCTTATGAATGCTGGACGATGGGCTCAGAATGCGATGGTGCTTTTGCAGAATATATGGTCGCTTTTAGTGATGAAAGTATTAAGATTGAGAGCAATTGGTCGAATGCAGAACTGGCATCCATTCCATGTGCATATTCGACAGCAGAAAATTTGCTAGAACGTTCAGGTGTTCTAGAGAATGAAGTTGTTCTGATAACTGGAGCTTCTGGCGGCGTTGGCTCAGCTGCTATTCAACTGGCAAAGAGACGAGGTGCAAAAGTAGTTGCTATAGCCAGCAAAGCAAAGGCAGATATGGTTAGAGAAATAGGTGCAAATGAGGTTATTCATAGAGAAAATAAATTAACAGACTGTATCGAAAATGAAAGTATTGATGTGGTTATTGATTTGGTAGCTGGAGAGAACTGGGGAGACCTGCTTGAGGTTTTAAAAAAAGGTGGTAGATATGCCGCCGCTGGTGCAATTGCAGGACCCATAGTTGAACTCGATGTTAGAACACTTTATTTAAAGGATTTGGTATTGATTGGCTGTACATTTCAAGATCGTCAAGTCTTCCAAAATCTAGTTGGCTATATTGAAAGAAATGAAATCAAGCCTCTGGTTTCCAAGACTTATCCTTTAAAAAATATTATTAATGCTCAAAAAGACTTTGTATCAAAAAAGTATGTGGGTAAGCTGGTTCTTTTGCCCTAATGAAGATTAATCAAATAGACGTTTTTCAAGTGGATCTTCCTTATGCTGGGGGTGTTTATCANTTATCAGGTGGGCGAGAATACNCTGTTTTTGATGCNACAATTGTTCGAGTTTCAACTGATTCAGGTATTGAAGGTTGGGGTGAAAGNACTCCTTTTGGTTCGAATTATATTGCAGCTCATGCGAAGGGAGTTCGTGCGGGGATCGAAGAGATTGCTCCTATTTTATTGGGCAAAGATCCTAGACACTTAGATCGTATCAATGAAGCAATGGACAATGCTCTAATTGGACACAATCATGCAAAAACACCACTAGATGTTGCTTGCTGGGATATTTTTGGAAAGTCAGTAGAGATGCCCGTTTGTGACCTGTTAGGTGGAAGCACCAATGAACCATTATCTTTAATTTCTTCAATCTACGCTGGTACTCCAGATGATATGAGAGAGCGAGTAAAAAGACATCGAGATATAGGTTATAGAGGGCACTCGGTAAAACTTGGAGATGATCCTCATATTAATGCAAACAGAATTGAAGCGTGTTTAGCAGATCGAAAAAAAGGAGAGTATTTTATTGTTGATGCGAATGGAGGTCTGACTGTTGAATCAGCATTAAGATTGTTGAATATTCTTCCATATGGATTGGATTTTGTACTGGAGGCTCCATGTGCAACTTGGCGTGAAAACCTTTCTCTTAGAAGGCGAACTTCGGTTCCAATGATTTGGGATGAGCTTGCTCTATATGAAGAAGATATTATTCAGATTGTTGCTGAGGATGGTGCTGAGGGTATTGGCTTAAAAATCTCAAAAAATGGTGGTTTGACTAAGTGTCGAAGACAAAGGGATATTTGTCTTGCAGCTGGCTATACAATGAGTGTTCAAGATACAACCGGTTCAGATATTGCATTTGCTGCGATTGTTCATTTAGGACAGACACTTCCAAAAAAAAATCTTCGATGTATTCTTGATTGTAGGGATATGGTCACCGTCAAAACTGCAGATGGAGATTTTGATGTTGTTAACGGTTTTGTATCTGCCCCAAAAACTTTTGGATTAGGAGTTACACCGCGTCTTGATATTTTGGGCGAACCAATACTTAGCTATAATAACTAAAGTTATTTTTCTATTCCAGCAATAAGCTCTTTCCAACGCATATAGCTATTAACACCAAGCCACATGAAAGGTTTTGGCATTAGTTTTTTAGGTGCTTCCTCATCAACAAAGTCGGGCACAAGACTATTAATGGTTCCAGTAATTTTTTCAGCAGTAATGATACCAATGGCAGTTCCTTTGGCGGTTCCTAGGCCATTTTGACAGCACGCAGAATAGACTCCTTCATCAACCTCCCCCTGAGCAAAGACATTATTAAGACTCAGGCAAAGTCTTCCTCCCCACGAGTACTCCATAGACACTTTATTGAGCATTGGAAAGCGAGCTTTGAATGATTCATTGTGACTATTGGCAGCTGAACTCATAAATGAATCTGAGGCCTCCATACTTGGGTTATATGACCAACGATTTCGAACTAGAATTCTATTGCCACCCATCCCTGATATACGCCTCACAGAAGATCCCATAGCATCAGCAGAAGTTAATCCCCATTGACTAGAGCCACCTAGCATATTAGATTCATCTGAGGTTAATTCTCTAGTTAAAGATGAGTAGGTGAAAATAGTCATCAACCTGTTCTGAAAAAAACCAAAGCGCTCAACTATGCCGTTCACCGCTAATATCACTTTTTGACTTGATATTGAACCAAGGTTGGNTTTGGCTTTCCAAACTTTTTGTCCATCGTGTCTTCCAGCGTCTTCTAAGTCAATGACTGGTGAGTTCTCATAGATGGTTACGTTGGAATTTTGAGTAACGCCATCTGCCAATGACTGGATGTAAAGTGCCGGCTGAAGCATCGCTGTTCCAGGAGTCCATAGACCGTTTATGTAATAATCAATTCCAGTTAGATCTTTCATTGCTCGGGCATCGAGCATCTTGTAACTTTCACTCGTTTTGTCTAGATGTTTTGCATACTCAGTATTGAATTTCATGCCTTTTTCTGATGCTGAGGCATTTGTTTTGCCGACAAGTTGTATTGCTTCAGACGGCATTTCATACTCTTCTGAAGTACTCTTAGCGAATTCAATAGCCGATCGATTGATAAGGGTTTGCTCGCGATCTTTTTCGAGACTTCCTAAGTAATCATCAGACGCTAGATTATGAGGAAGATCAATCATAAAACCTGAATTTCTTCCTGCNGGGCCTTCTGCAATTTCACAGGCTTCGAGTACAGCAATTGTTGCTTTATTATCGATTTGATTTAAACGCCTCGCCGCAGAGAGGCCAGCAAAGCCGCCGCCAATAATGAGATAGTCTGCGTTAATGTTGTCAGAAAGTTTTTGGTTGACCTTTCTTTTAGGAAGGATCTCTTTCCAACCTGTATCGCCAGGGTTTTTTGGTAGCTTAATCTGGCTCATCTCTTCCTTACTAATCTACCGATTCTTCCGGAGCGCGATCTGAGAGATCAATCCATATTGTTTTCAGTTCAGTATATTGGTCATGCGCATGAATGGAGTTATCCCTTCCGCCAAAGCCAGAGTGTTTGTAACCCCCAAATGGCGTGCTCATATCTCCTTCACCATAACAATTGACAGTTACTGTGCCCGCCTTAATTGCTCTTGCAGCCCTAATTGCTTTTTTACCATTTGAGGTGAAGACACTGGCAGCCAATCCATATTCAGTATTGTTTGCAACAGCAATCGCCTCGTCGAATGACTTAACAGTGATTACAGAGAGGATGGGACCAAAAATTTCTTCTTGTGCTATTTTAGAGTCAGGGTCAACCTGGTCAACAATGGTGGGAAGAACATAGTTTGGTTTTTTAGTTGTGCCTCCAACTAAGATATTGTCCTGTTTGAGATAGCTACAAACCTTTTTAAAGTGTTCATCATCCACCAAAGAGCCAAGATAATTTGAGGGGTCGAGGGGGTCCCCTGTCTTCCAATCTCTGAGATGAGCAAGAATCTTTTCTAACAACGCACCTTTTATGTTTTCTTGAACAATGAGCCTTGAGTTTGCTGAGCAGTTTTCTCCCATATTCCAAAAAGAAGCATTCACAATGTGCTCTGCAACTAGGTCTAAATCTTCAGCATCATCCAAAACGATTGCTGGATTTTTTCCGCCACACTCAAGAACAATCTTTTTCAGATTTGAGTCTGCTGAATAGCGCAGAAAACGCCTACCAGTCTCTGTTGACCCAGTAAATGAAACCATATCAATGTCTGTGTGAAGGCCGATCGGTTCCCCAACATCTGGCCCCATCCCCGGTATGACATTGAGGACGCCTCTTGGGAGTCCTGCGTCGATGGCTAATTCAGCCAGTCTAAGGGCTGTTAAGCTGGTTTGTTCTGCGGGCTTGACGATGACAGAGTTGCCTGTAGCAAGAGCGGGCGCTATTTTCCAGGCCATCATGAGTAGCGGAAAGTTCCATGGTAATACGCAACCAACAACGCCAACTGGTTCACGAACGATAACGGACAAAGCGTCTTCCCCTGCTGGCGCAGTTTGATCATAAACCTTGTCAATTGCTTCAGCATGCCAAAGCAAACAGTCAATCGTTTCTGGAAGGTCAATCGTTGCACAATCACGAACGGGCTTCCCTGAGTCAACACTCTCCATCACAGCCAGCTCATTTAAATTTCTTTTGATAAGTTTAGATAATTTGATGAGTACTTTTTTTCTTTCACTTGGGTGGAGTTTTGACCAGTGACCTTGGTCAAATGCTTCCCTTGCTTTGACAACAGCACGATCCACATCATCTGCATTGCATGCGGCAACTTTAGCAATCACTTTTCCAGTAGCAGGGTTAATTGTTTCAAAAGTTTTCCCCGATTTAGATGATTGAAATTGACCATTGATGAAAGCATTAGTCGGGAAGTTAAGTGAATTTGCAATTGCACTATATTCCTCATGGGTTAGAAGATCTGACATTTAACTACCCTCCTGTTTGATTTGATTGACAGTTTGATTCATGACGCGTATGACTTGTTCTAGTTGACGTTTATCGTCCTTATTAAGTTTTTGTAATGGTTTTCTTGGAGGTCCTACTGGGAGTCCTCTCATGGTTGAGCCGTGTTTTATACATTGGATAAATTTCCCCCCTTGCTCTAGGACTCTCATCAAAGGCATCATTGCTGACATAATTCTTCTGCCCTTATCAAAGTCACCTTCAATTCTGCACGCCTCGTATAGAGCAACATGAACTTCAGGGGCAAAGTTAGAGCCAGCACATACCCAGCCACTCGCTCCCCAAGCAAAGAACTCTAAAGCCTGATCATCCATTCCGCAGCAAAGCTGAATGTGAGGATAATCTCTTGCTAATAAGTGAAGTCTATTAATATCTCCACTACTTTCTTTTATTGCACAAAAGTTAGATGACCTGCCCACCCTATCCAGGTATTCCTCACCCATCATTGAGCCCATCCTTCCAGGATAGTTATAAAGCATAATTGGAAGGTTGGCTGCCCGGTCAATTGCTAGCGCATGCAGCGCATTTTCTCTTTCTGTGGGGAGTGCGTATGGAGGCGTTGCTATTAATATTCCGTCCACTCCTATTTTGGCTGCCTCCTCTGCAAAGAAGACTGACTCTTCAGTTCGAATGGCTCCTGTGCCAACAATGCAAGGCACTCTATTATTGATGATGTCCTTACTAGTCTTCATCACCTGAAGGCGCTCTTTAGTATCTTGAGCATAGTATTCGCCAGTTGTTCCTGCAACGACTATGCCATGGACGCCACTACTAATTAGGTCCTCTATAATTGGCTCAATGGCATCAAAGTTAATTTTATGCTTATCGTCATACGGGGTCAGTACTGGTGTGTAAATTCCTTCAAACTTCATATGCTCTCCTAGGGATTTGGCAAGCTAATTTTTGCCATCCTTCCTCCATCAATAGTATATACCTGTCCAGTCACAAAACTTGATTCTGATGATGCAAGCCAAGAAACTAGAGAGGCAACTTCTTCCGTTTTACCTGTTCTATTAAGTGGGTGGATACTTCCAATATTTTTTCTAAAATGCTCCGAATCTGGCATTGAATTGATAAAGTCTTTGTTCAGCTCTGTATCTATCCATCCCGGAGCAACAGCATTACACCTTACTCCATTCTTTCCATGATCAACTGCGATGGCTCTTGTTAGTCCGTGAAGTCCAGCCTTGCTAGAACAATATGCAGCATGATTTGGGTTAGCACCTATTCCTTCAATCGAACCAATATTGACTATACA
>JGI26242J51144_1000150_pt1 | contig 23944 bp, 18 predicted proteins | sample SaaInlV_100m_DNA_3_FD_51144 | JGI IMG/M metagenome (IMG submission 51144)
GGGGACTACAGAATTACATATTCTAATAATGCTGAATGCTGATGGTAATGATTTAGACACTAGATGGAATATAAATCAAGTAGACTTGAATAGGAACTACGNCCATTACTGGAATACTTGCGATTCAACCCAACCGGGAAGTAGCGCATTCAGTGAATCCGAGACTNTAGCGAATTCGATTTATATGAATGAAGTTGTCCCTCATGCAGATTTGTATGTGACTATGCATACGGGAGTATGGATTATGCTTTACCCCTGGGGGAAATGGCCTCAACAGCCATCAGACTGGGAGATGTTCCATTTCATCAGAGATGATGTGAACTCTAACATATCCGAGATACCTATTCAAAACGCAAATCAAGGACTCTATCCAAACTGTGGAACTAGTCGAGATTACGGCTACGGCGTGATGGGTTACCCAACTTTTACTTTCGAAACAGATGATGAGCAATTCCTTCTAGGAACAGTAGAAGCACTCTCTGATAGATTGGGTGAAGAATTGGATGTGATGAAATATCTAATAGAAAATATATGGTATTGGCGAGCCCGTCTTGTAATAGAAGATCTCAAGATTGGAAATAGCCTATTAGAGGCATATGTAGTTAATCTTGGCCAAGCGAGTACTTCTAATGCTACGTTTCACTATTCAGATATAAATGGAGAATTATTATGGCATTCGGAAACTTTCGGAGTTAATGCAACCAATGAATCAATCGTAATTCTCGATTCTAATAATCTAAGTTTAGTCGATGACGGTGCCTGGAGTATTCACTATCAGAAAAGAGTAATTGATTCCGCTCAATGGGTTGATGAGCCAATTAATAATTCTGTGATAAAAATTACAACTAGCAATGAGGGTTTCTTACCTGCACCATCACTATTAATCAATCTAATAACATTAATCACAGCGGCGCTAGCAAGCAGAAAAAAAAAGAATATATTAGATAAAAACTCGAATATAACTATTCTCTGAATAGTTAATATAGATTTATGATAGAAACGGAGAATACCTTATTAATTAAACTACCATAATCATGAGGAGATGAGTGTTAAGAATATCCTNACTACTCTTTCTCAGAGAGTAGAAGAACATCCAGATAAGATAGCATTTGCTTTCCGAAAAAAGGATTCGAATGAAATCTCTTATGATGAAATTTCGTATAGTGATTTGGATAAAAAAAGTAGTAAAGTAGCGAATTATCTTTCTCAAAGAGGATTCCATCATGGACTCATTACCTTAGTGATAATTAGACCAAATATCGACTTTATAATACTACTTTATGGAATGATAAAATCAGGATCAGTTCCGCTACTAATCCCAAATTTGAACTTGAAAAATAGCTATGATAGAAGACAATTAAGGGCCATACTAAATCGTGCTAAACCCAGAGGAATAATAGGATTTAGAAAATCCTTATTCATCAGTTGGATTCTAAGATTTAGTAGAAAGTCTGATATGTCGATAAATATGAAACATCTAAAATCTTATTATACAAATACAAATAATGATTCTATATTTAATCTCGAAGATGGAAAAAACTGGGAGGAGACCCCAGCATTCGTCAAGTATACTACTGGAACAACAGGACCTGCAAAAGGGGTAGTTTACAACCATGGAATGCTTCATGCACATCTAAGACTTCTGAAATCTCAAGGAATGAATAAAGAGGAAGTTTTTTTTGGCCGTTCTGGAACCTTAATTGTTCATCCACTTCTTGGTATTACTTCTATTGTGAATACCTCAAAACCTCGACAAACAACAGGCCAGAATATTGTTGATGAAATAAATCAATGGAAGGCATCAAGTGCATTTTTATCACCACCTTCTGCTATTAATTTAGCCAAATTCTTAGACTTACGGACTAATGATAAATGTCAAAATACGCCTATTTTACCATCACTAAAACGTCTTTATGTAGGTGGAGAGTCAGTATCTGCAAAGATAGTTCAGTTAATAGAACCACATTTTTCAAAACATCGACCTGCTGATGGGGGNTTTCATCTGGTTTATGGAGCTACTGAAGGNTTTCCTTTATGCCAAGTTCAAACTAAAATGATAATTGATACCGAATCTGAAACGAATTCTGGAGGAGGAATTTGTGTAGGTAGAGCAGTAGATGACATTAGAATTAAGATTCTGACATTTGAAGATGATTCTGGACTATTCGACAGCTCTTCAGCAGTAGAAGTATCTGGAACTGGAGTATCATCATTGGGAGAGATTTCAGTCCAAGGGTCTGCTGTTTATTCAAACCTCATAGGAGAGGATGAAACTAAATTTGGAGGGCCTATTTCTTGGGCTACAGATGTACTAAACAAAAATTCATGGCATAGAACTGGAGATTTGGGATACAAAGATGAATTAGATAGGATTTGGTTAGTCGGAAGAAAGTCCCACAAAGTACGATTAATAGATGGAAATACGATATATACAAAGCAAGTCGAACAGTTCTTAGATTCTAGTTTGAATATACGTACGGCACTGGTCAATGGTCCAAGTAATTTGAAACCTGTAATCGTTGTAGAAAAACAGGAACAAGATTGGATTATACTAGAGGCGAAATTAAGACAAAAAATCCCAAAATTATGCGAGATTTTTAATATTGATTCTGATTTTATATTTATTCAATATGATAATGAATTCCCTGTTGATTCTGGTCATGAAGCAAAAATCGAGCGTGAAAAACTAAGTGATTGGGCGAAAACAAAAATTCACATTAAAAATAGGAAAGTGTAAGAAATAATTAATGCAGGTATTGCACTGTATAATGTAGCAATTATTGCCATCTTAGGTGCTAATGCTATAGCTGGAAAAAGAGCGTCTCCATCATTAGAAATCGCATTACCTATCATAGCGGNGAAAGGTATTACACCATTCAGATATAATGTAGTGATTATTATTTGAGGCCCACAACCTGGAATAAAACCAACAAGAATTGCAATTAATGGTACGAATAGCCAACCTGCTTCCGCTAGAGCGGCAATATCTAAACCAAGATATTCAAATGCGTATTCATAAGCCAAGTAGGCTGCTATTACCCAAGATGTCACAAAAGATGTTTCTTCAGCAGTACGGGTGAAAGGGTGATCTAAATTAGCAGAAACTGCACTGATTGGAGATAGGGCCCAGATAAATATTGACATAATGGCACCAAATAGACCTAGGGCTAAGGTAAGTCCTCCAAGTTCTGGAGTTTCCAATTGCATTAACTGCATAATACCAATGATAAGTCCAGGTAATACAATAATAATGTAAACAATATCTATAACTCGAAGTTTACCGACCACTGGTATTTCATGATGTGTAATTTCTTGAACATATATTTCACCAGGGTGGAAGCGATCTACTAGCCATCCACAAACTATTCCAGTGGAATATGAAATTAACAATACTACGACATAAGTCATCGGTTCTTTAACTAACAATAAAAATGCTGCATCACCCATAGTTGAGATTAATGCACCAACCATAGCACCTAGAGTAATATTACCTCTAGCAAATGACGTGATTACAACTACTGCACCTCCACAACCTGGTAATGCACCTAAGCCAGTTGCAATAGGAACTTGCCAATTACCTCCCTGACGCATTTTTTCTCCTATATCAAAATCCAAAAAATGTTCTAAAGAAAAGAATAGTAATAATGTGATTGCAACGAAAACGGATACTTGTGTGTAGGCATCAAAAACCGAGGATCTAGTTAACTCACCTAAACGATTAGAGTTAAAGAGGGCTGAAGTAAGTAAAATAGCTGCTATTAATCGCCCATATTTATCTGTAAATACGCGTAAAAAATTCATTCGAGAATTTTGATTACCATCCGGAGTAATAGAATTTGAATGCAAAATATCAATCCTCTTGTGAAACTTTCACCAAACTTGCTATAGAAGATGATATCCTAACTTCATTATTATCAATTTTACAATTAATACCACCGTCGAAATCGTCTCTTGATTCGATTATTAATTTCACACCAGGGAATATACCATTAGTTTCTAACCAAGATGAAACTAAAGAATCATAATCTGGAATTTGCATTACAGTTAATGATTTATTTAGTGGGCAGTCAGATAATGGAATATCAAACCCACCCGGTAATTCACCATTAGGGCCTGGTATTGGATGACCATGTGGATCACGAACAGGGTTTCCGAGATAATTTGCTATAGCATCCTCAAGTTCCTTAGAAAGTGCGTGCTCTAGTCTCTCTGCTTCAGCATGTAATTGATCACGCCCAAGACCTAATGTTTGCGAAAGAAATGTCTCTAATAGACGATGCCTTCGCACTACAGAAAGTGCTTCCAATTCACCTTGACGAGTTAAAGAGGCTCCTTTGTAAGGAGTATGATCAACTAAGCCCATTTCAGTCAACCTGAGCATCATTTTTGTTACCGAAGCAGGTTTAACATCAAGGTGAGATGCTAATTCCTGAGTACCCACATCTTTCGGTCCAAGTTTCCACAAAGACTTCAGATAGTCTTCTATGGCCACTGAGTACATACAACTTTCTTAGACAAGTCTAATATAAAGTTTAGCCATGGCTAAACTCATAATTAATCTATTGCTCGTTAATGTCCATGTTCAATCAAATCAGAAATATCCATGGCAAATAGTATCAAAAACAGTATAATTGCCCCTAATAAGACATTAAGCATTGCTTTCTTACCAGTTTCAGGATTATGAATGTCAGGAAGAGTATCCACAGTTGCGACATAAAGGAATGTGCCGGCTGAGAATAGCATAGTTAGACCGATAATATGAGTCTCTAAATCTTCAAGAGCATAGAATGCAAGTAGAATCATTACAGGGGTAGCTAATGAAAATATCAATATATCACGAATAGAATCATTACGGTTCTCTCTCTCATGTATAGAAAATACTCCAAGACTGAAAGCAGCGGGGCCCTTGTGTATCAATACTGCAAGAGCTACAGCAGCAGTCACAGATACGCTGCCAGATGCAGCTGCCGCCCCTATCGCAATACCATCAGTTGCCGCATGAAGAGTTAGTCCGAATAGCAAAAGCCATCCCGACGAACTATGATGGATATGTCCGTGGTTATGCTCAAGATTATGATCATGATGCTCTTCATGAACGGCGTGGCCAATACCAGATCCTTCAAGGATAAGCATTAGCAAGAAACCACCAAGTATCGCCCCCCCTAATAGTAAGTCACTAATATGTTCATCTTCTTCCTCATGCATTTCATCATGAGAATGGCTGGTAATTAATTCTTCAATCTCTTCCAAACCTACTGTGACATTAATTTCACCATCTTCTACCTCTTCTACTACGTGAAGTACTGATTCCGAGAGAGATTCTTCAGAAGATTCTTCATCACTATGAATAGATTCCTCTTCAGCATGTGCATCATGACCTCCTGCTAATCCTTCGATTTCTTCTATCGCCTGAGATGCATTAATATCTCCATGATCAACTTCTAACATCACTAGAGCAATGGAACCGGCTAATCCATCTTCATTCCCGTGAGAATCGTGTTCATCATTTGTAGCAAGTTCGTAACCTTCTGGAATCACAACTAACGATGCAGATGCAAGAATTATCCCTGCTGCAATCCCTGTCAATATTTTTAATTTGTTTGCATCTTCCTTTATTTTCGATAAAATAGGCATTAATCCACAAATAAGAGCGATTATTAAAGTCAGAGCAACATACATCAGCGGGGGTTCTGCCATACTCTTCCAGCAATTAATAAGTATTTAAAAAATGTTATTAAGTACACATTAGGAAATTATTATTAATGTTTGACGCCTCGTAAATATATGAGTCGAATTATTACGTTTAGCGCCGATAAAAACTTTGCAAATGACTTGGATAATATCATCAAAAAATCAGGTTATCAAAATAGAAGTAGATTTATTCGTGATGCTTCACTTTATTATTCCGAGATACAACAAAGAGGTGAATTAAAAAATATGGAAGATGATGAAATAGTTGAAGGGCATTTGGTAATCTATTATCAGCATCAACACGGTGTTGAAAACAAACTGATGGATATTAGGCACTCTCATGCATTAGAGATCAGTTCATACAACCATAGTTGCCTAAAACATAGTCACACATGCGTAGATATTATTCAAGGAATGGGGGCTGCATTGGAATTCCGCAAGATAGTTGAGCAATTACAAAATACTGCTAATGTAAATAAAATCACATTTGTTTCAGCACCGATGAGAGATGAAGGTTGTTGCTAAAATTAATTTTCAATCATACATGCTAAAATATTTTTAATTTCGACTCTACCGAAATTATGACTATCTTCTGAAGCTGTAGGATCGGGGTTATCCCCCACTAAGAAGGCTGTTTTATCATCAATTGATGAAATTCTTTTGATTACTAAAAATTTCGCTCTCAATGGATGATTACAAAGAACTATTTGATTAATCTGTAGTGCTGTACCACGAATTCTCTCAAAACGCACCACACTTCCATCTTCTAGAGTGGGCCACATTGAGTCGCCTTTGACTCTGATATCTAAGAAGCGCGAATCCATGGTACTTCACGGCCTTTTGCCGTCCAGAACATATTGTGAATAGATTCTACAGCATCCATTAATTCTTGCGCGTGTTGAACTGAAACTTCTACTTTACATGCAGAACATAATTTTGCTGCTTGCCAGAAAGTATCATGAAGTTCAGGTATAGAATCAAGATGTTGTGGTTTGAAGAAATCAGTCCATAGAACTAATAATTCATCTTTACATTTCTGTGCTTCTTCTTCTTTGATTGCTGCATAGCGCGACATAGTGTTCAGATATCCCACAAATTGCTCAGATTGAGTATCTGGAACCTCTAATGCCATCATTTTCTTAGTCATTGATTGTACTGCTTCAGCGGCTACTCGAGCGCTAGCAGGATCATATACTCCACATGGACCATCACAATGTGCACTTGCTTCTATTGTTAATATCTCATCATTATTTATTCCTTTATCAGTCATAATACCTTACCTCTGTGTAAGCGCATCGGGTACCGGATTATGAATACTAAGGTTGATGATTTACATTAGTAATATTGATTGAGTAAGTTATACTAGAAGAGTTATGGCGAGAGTCGCTGTTACAGATGGAATGGACAAAAAAGCAGTTGAAATGATAGTTTCTTCCGGACACGAGGTAGTGATTCAACATTATTCCAAGGAAGAATTACTAGGCGGAGTATTATTAGATTTTGATGCAGTAGTAATTAGAAGTGCAACAAAAATGACCGAAGAAGTGATCTTAGCGTCAAGAAATGGAAATAAGGGACTTTCATTTATCGGTAGAGCCGGAGTTGGAGTAGATAATATCGATATTCAAATTGCAACTGAAAATAATATCACAGTATGTAATACCCCTAGAGCATCGACAAGAAGTGTAGTTGAAATGACAATAGCACACCTTCTCGCTTCCTGTAGGAATATAGCAATAGCAGATCGGAAATTAAGAAATGGTGTTTGGGCTAAAAAAGAACTAGTTGGATCAGAACTCTCTGGGAAATCCTTGGGATTAATAGGATATGGGAGAATTGCTCAGGGTGTTGGGGCTGCAGCCAGAGCATTGGGTATGGAATTACATGCATATGACCCATATGTAACAGATGAAGTAGCGAGGAAACAAGGTTGTGTGTTGTATAAAGACGTAGATAGTGTATTCAAGATGTGTACACACATATCCATACATTGTAACTTAACAGAAGAAACCTATCATTTGGCCAATGCTTCAAGGATTAATTTAATGCCAGGTAGAGGAAGTGATGGAATTGAATGTGGAAATCACTTAATTAATTGCGCTAGAGGAGGAATCATAGATGAAAACGCTGCATTAGAAGGACTAGAAAGTGGACAACTTTCTAGTGTAGCTTTGGATGTATTTGAAATCGAACCTGCAATTAATAATCCATTGTTCAAGCATGAAAATTTTCATGGGACACCGCATATTGGTGCTGCTACTAAAGAAGCACAAGAAAGAATTGGAATTGAAATGGCGGGACTTATCATCGAACATTTAGAGGGGGAAAAACCTTCGACTGCTCTGAATTAAGTTATCCTATGCATTCTATTGAGAGAAGTAGTTAATACTTCTAATTCTTCAGGGATTATAATATCAGATATTTCTGTGTTAAGGGATATTCCTGAATCTTTCTTTGTTTTCCATACTTCGGAATTAAATTCAATAAGTGAATCAGTTAATTTGAGAAGATCTTTGTCACTAGAGATAATTGCTGGGAATTCTCTGACATCTACAGAACTATTGCCATACAATGTCGTAGAAAGATAGTGAGTGAAAAATGGACATATTGGACTTAAAGTGGTTAGAATGTCTCTAACAATTCGGTGTAGTGTCCATGATGCGATTTCATCACCATCATACAAGCGTGACTTCACCATCTCCAACCAATGACTTGGAAAAACTCCAGTACTGAAATTCTTAATTGATTGAGCGGCATTATAGATATCTACATTTCCCCAAGATTCTTCGACTTTAGACATAGTTTGCCCAAACTCTGAGAGAATCCATTTATCTTCTGGTTCTAAATCAGAAGGAACTGTATCTAAATCTAATGGCACATCAAACTGACTTGCAAACCTAGCAACATTGAATATTTTTGTTAAAATACCAAAATATTTTGCTTCAATTTCTTCGGGGTTGATATGGAAGTCATCTCCTACCTGAGCATCACAGGCTTTCCAAAGACGGAAACATTCACTTCCAATTTTATTGGCTTTGAGATTTACTTGCTTGCCGTCTGAACCTTTGATCTTCCATGACCCAGTCCTTCCACCTGCACCACATTCTAATACTGAATTAGCATCAATACCGTTACCAAGAGACTTAGACATTTTACGCCCCCATGGATCCATTCCTAGCCCATCTATCCATATATTAGCAAAACCAGGTTTATCCAATAAAAGAGTGCTTTTTAGCAATGTGTAGTATAGCCATGTTCTGACAATTTCCTTACCTTGAGGACGTAAAGCAGTTGGGAAAGCTCTATTGAATAATTTTTCATCCTTACCGTATCCCGATACAAATAAGTTAGAATTAGAAGAATCCATCCAAGTATCAAACACTTTCTCTTCACCAGTTAGTGTCCCTAACTCGTCCGAGAGTTGATCATAACTTCCTAACTTTGTCCGGGTTACACGATCTAATACTTCTGATCCAGAAGGTGGAGAATCTCTCCAAGGTTGCACATACCCTCCTGAAGGTGGTACGACGACCTTATTTCCATCTTCACTATACCAAATTGGAACTTCTGTATGGTACCAACGCCTTCTGGAAATTGGCCAATCAATGGATATATTTTGCATCCAATCATCAAGGAATTGCTTGTTTCTAGGGGGTATGAAGTTAATTTCAGAAATTAGTTCGTTCATACGTTCTAACGTATGTGTTTGTCGAACATACCACTCTTTAAGCAATATTATTTCCACAGGATTATTCCCTCTTTCACTAACAGGTATTTCTTGTTCATGATCAATTATAGAAGATAAGACGCCGCTATCATCAAGAATTTCAATTGCTCTTTTCCTAGCATCTAACACTGTAAGCCCAGAAAGAGGACCAGATATATCAGTCATCTCACCTTTGAGATTAATTGCAACAAATGGCTCAAGACCAAACTCTCTGAAGACTGAAACATCATTCTGGTCGCCAAATGAACATACCATCAAAACTCCTGAACCAAAATCCATTTTCACAGAATGATGGGATGAAACAAGAACTTTCTTAGTTCGTCCATTTACAGGAAGAGGTAAAATTAATTCTTTACCAACTAAATGTGCATATCGGCTATCCTCGGGATGTACCAATACTATACCACATGCACAAATTAATTCTGGACGGGTTGTCGTGATTACTACTTCCTCTCCCTCTTCAGTTTTCCAAAGAATATCACAAAGTTTAGTTCGGCGAGATATTCTTTGCACTTCGGCATCGGCAATTGTAGTACCTTCGACGGGGTCGTAAATGTTAGGGCGTAAATCTTCAATAATATTCCCCTGCTTAAATAAATCTACAAATATTGATTGGGTAACGCCCCTGTATTCAGGAGAATCGGTAAGATATTCAGACTCGAAAGAACATGACAAACCTACTCGGCAAGCGGTCTCTCTCATTGCTTGAGTATATTCTTCAATAGTTTCTTTACATAAATCAATGAATTCGCCCCTTTCAAAGGTTCTCATTTTCTTCCCTGTTTTTTTCTCTACAGTGAATTCAATGTTTATTCCATTACGATCTACTCCCCATGGAAAATATACCTCTTTCCCTAATAATCTCTGACTGCGGGCAATCACATCTATCATACTGTATTGTGCTACAGCACCAATATGCCACGTCCCACTAGGATATGGAGGTGGGGTATCTATCACAAATATTTCTTTTTCTGAATTTGGATTGAATGAATAGCGTGAACTATAAGATTCGCCATAGTGCTCCTCTTGTATGCGTTTTTCAAGGTCTATTGACCATCTTTTATCCGTTATTTTCGGCTTACCCATGACAATCACACCTGAGCGGTATATACTAACCCCGCAGTAACTTATTCTTGACTATTGCCGAGTTAGCAATATGAACGAAATGCGGTTTAGAATGAGATGGAGAGCGTTGGGTTGAAGTCCCTTCCTTGACCACGAATACATGAGAGGGTAGTGTTATGGTTCCAGGAGGTGATGAGAAATCTGGAAAAAAAACGCCTAGAAGTCTTGCGGATACATCTTCTTCAATAAAACAATCAATGAAAAATATTGACTTAAATTCTGTAAAAGATACTGTGATAATGACACCAAATAAGATTAGAAGATCTATGTCGGGAATGACTGGTACTCAAGCTTTAGTTAAAGCACCTGTTTTAACAGTTGTTTTATGTTTAGTTGTTACTGGTTTCTTTACTTTGCATTCAGGAGCTATAGATTGTAGAGAGCAATTTCAAAATTCAATCTGTAATGAAGAATCATCAATGAATGTAAATGGTGATTTAGAAGTTTACTTGCCTGATGGTTCTCAAGTAGCAGTTTTAATAGAAGAAGTAGAAGAAGATTGGACAACAAATGTCATGATAATCTATGTAGAGTCAGATAAATACAATATTTCCCTTCTCCCAATTCTAGACCAGATAGATGCTATGGAAAATGCGATGAATTACGATCGAAATGATGGTGGTGAAAATGATGAAATAATATATGTTTTATCTCTTTCTGCTGTAATCAAAGAAGTTAATTCTAGTGCTGGCAGAGTAGCCAAAGCATTTACCTCAGGATTAGGAACAGCACTTGGCCAAGATGAACTCGCTGAACAGTTTAATGAAATAATTGATGAGCAGCAAGATATTTTAGGAAACTATGCTATACCTGATGAACAAAACAGAGTTGATCAGATATTAGGAGAAATGCCTCAAAATGCTTTAGATAAACTAGTCAGAGATGTTGGTGGAGAAGGTGCGGAACAGAATCTCAATGATTCTGGAGTACCTCAATGGAATCGGGCAGTTATAATCATGGGAATCTCAAGTGACGCGGATGTCCCCGGAATCATTGAATTGACTCAAAGTAATATTGATAATCTAAAAAGTGTCATAAATGAATCATCAGACAAACCATATCCAGAGAACACATATTGGTCAGAGTTAGGCCTCAACATGACATTAACCGGACCCGCTCCTATCACTAACGCAGTTACTGAAGAATCTTTCAATCTCTTTTGGAACGTATTTCCAATTGGTGTCGTCTTAGTAGCCATAACTTTATTCTTATTCCATTGCGACTTATTACAAACAGGAAGGTTTCGACTTGTTCAAGGAGTTAAGGTCTTAATAATCGCAGGTCTGCCAACTTTATGTTCAGTTTTCTTGACAATGGGTATCATAGGATTTACCAACTATGAAGTTACAATGACTGTAATTATTGTCGGACCGATTGTTCTTGCACTAGGTGTATCATATGGGCTTCACATAACAAATCGTTACGCAGAAGCTAAAGGCACACCAGAAGAAAAAATAGAAGAGGCATTAAACTCAACCGGAAGAGCAGTGTTTTTGTCTGCTATGACAACTATAATTGGTTTTATTTCCTTAGCATTAACTCCAATGGCACCAATACAAACAGTAGGTATATCTCTTGCATTTGGTATTGTTGTAGTATATGTGATGACGATGCTGATGGTACCTAATTTAACATTAATATTAGATTTAAAGAAACCTTCTCATCCACCACCCGATGTATTTGTAAAAATTGTTTCTATACCTATTAAATGGACTAAAGTAACTTTAGCATTATTTATGATAGCAATGATTATCTCTGCAGGATATTCTAGAGAACAAGTCGAATCAAATCTTGACTTGTTAGAAATGGCCCCGAAGGATGTAGAGGCGGTGCAAGCGATGAAACTATACAGTGATGAATTCGAATCAGGACAGCCTGGTTTTCTAAAAATATCAGAAAACATCTTAGCGAGTCCTGATTTTTTATCTCCGACCGTTCAAGACCCTTATAGTGGGTTGGAAAAAATAGAAAAACTCGAGCGGCAATGTGCAGAAGTTGAGAAAGTTACTGCAGTATCCATAGTTTTCTTGATGAAAGCGATAGCCGTATCGGTAAATGTTTCGGGAGCTCCTATTGCCGATATAATTGACGAAACCCCTGGTGTACCTCAATCAATCAAAGATCTAGGGCATTTAGTATTCGATAACGGACAATCAGGAAATGCATCCTTTTGGAGAACTCTTGACACTTTAGATGCACAGGAACTAGGGGGACAGCAAGCTCAAAACTTCTTACTCTACGTGTTCTATGAGAGTCTAACTGTTGAAATGAGAGAATTATTTATCTCGGGAGAATTTGAGAGTAGCCTAATATATATCGATATGCCATTCATGGATGTTGTAGGTACAGAAGAGGCTACTTATTTAGTTAACAAACACGCTGCTAATTCAGGACTTGGAGGCACCAACGGAGAACCTGAACTTATCGGAGTTGCATCTGTCACCATTGAAGTTAACGATTTAATTGTAGGATCGCAATGGAGGTCATTATTTTATGCTCTGCTTTTCACAGTAATCGTCTTAGCTCTTGTATTTAGAGATATTTTCTATGCATTATTGACCACACTACCTGTAGGTTTTACAGTGGCAATGCAATGGCTAATAATGGATTCTTGGGGTGTATCTATGTCCCTAGTTACTGTAATGATAGGGTCAATACTGGTAGGAGTGGGGGTGGATTTCTCAATACATATAGCTAACAGAGTCAGGGAATTAGGCGGGTCACTAGAAGCAATAAAATCTGCATGTGCCAGCACAGGCATGAGTTTGTTCGAAGCTACGACGGTTACTTCAGCAGGTATGTTATGCGCATTGGGTATACCAATCCCAGCAATTGGACCATTCATTAAGGTGATAATTGTATTGTTAATTATAGCGGCTATTTCTGCACTAATATTATTGCCTGCAATTTACTCATTAATGGTTAAAGCGAATGTTAATTTGACTGGAGGAGTATCTAGAATGGTTCAAACTGCTGGCCTCAAAAGAGCAATTCAGAGAGATGAGGCGGATGCAATCGATGCAACATTAATCATGGGCTCTGCAGAAGATGCTTGGTGACGAAAACTTTCATTCACTCGTTGGTCTCCGTAGGAACATGAATTACTGGTTGATGAAGAGTGAACCACATGTTTACCCGTGGGAAATGCTAGTTGAAGATGGTGAAACACACTGGGACGGAGTGAGAAATTATCAAGCTAGAAATATGATGAGAGATGATATGAAATTAGGTGATTTAGTACTATTCTATCATTCGAATTTTAAACCACCTCATGTCGCAGGTGTAGCAGAAATATGCAAGGAAGGTTATCCAGACCATACCGCTCAAGATCCTTCATCTAATTATTATGATGAGAAGGCTACTCCTGAGAATCCAAGATGGATGATGGTAAATATCAAGCCAATTGAAGGAATGAACAGAATAATACCTCTACAAGAAATGAGAGATAACCCTGCATTAGACGGCATGAAACTATTAATGAAAGGAAGTAGGTTATCAGTACAACCAGTTACCGAAAAACACTTTGAAATTGTGTGCCAAATGGGCGATCTCAAGGGTATACCACGGAATAAAAATTAGTGGGCACGTCTTCGGTGGACGCTCGTCATCATCGATAATATATCATTGAACTTCTCAACTCCGCTATTCCAAGGCATCCAGCATCCCCAGTCGGGCTGCTCGCTTCCGCGCCTGACCTGGTTCCCGGGTATAAGGCACTTCGAATTTCCCTCCGGAAGTTCGTTATGCCAACCTGCATCTCTTGGAGGCGAAGTATCGACGTTGCCCAATGGGTCATCGATGGCTCGTTTACGCCGCCCTCAGACTTCGGGTCACCATTATTGACGATTTGTGAAAAATAGAGCACGTCAACACTCCCCCTAGCCCATATAGCCGTGTTTAACGACCCATTTTAATGAACCCCTTAAGAGAGTTAGAAGATTTTTTTCATTCCGCATCATATTTTGAAGGGCAACCGGTCTGTATCGAGTTGGCAGAAATTATCCATTTATCATCAACTTTGAGAAGATCGCCCTTGACTGCAATAACATAGCCTTCAGCGAAACCATCGGGTAATGCGACATAAGAAATATCTACGAATATCTGTGCTTCAGTACCTGAAAGGATGAAAACTTTGTTTACATCATCTACAGAACCCTCCATTACAATACCTCTAAGATGAACTTCTTCGTCTTCGAAATCACTCGGAGATTCCATAATTTCATCTACAGTATATTGTACTTCAGGATCTACACTGATTAGCATTAATGAAATTAGAGCAAGTAAAGCAACGCCAACAATCAACAATCTCGTTGATCTAGTTGCAGACATGAATCTCCCAAGTGAATGATACTAAAGAGGTTTATGATATTCATTTATGGTAATAACCAACTACTTCATCAATATTTGAAAAGTTATTTTCGTTAATTTTTCTCTTGAGACCTTTTATTATGTGGGATACTACAGAAGGGCCTTGGAAAACTAATGCAGAATATAACTGTATCAATGATGCCCCCGAATTTATCATATCCCATGCTGAATCTACTGAATCAATGCCGCCTACACCTACTAATGGGACTTTAGAATCGGTATAATCATACAACAAATTAACCACTTCTAAAGAACGCGCTTGGAGAGGTCTTCCAGATAGCCCTCCAGTTTGTGCGAAAACAGAACGAGATTGAGAATTCTTCGGTACATATCGAGACACAGTAGTGTTTGTTGCTACAAAACCATTTATCTTTGATTTCATGGCAGTTTCAACAGAATTTAATAATATTTCATCTTCCATATCTGGAGAAAATTTGAGTAAAATAGGTTTGAAATCCTGTTTCCTATCACGAATATTATTACATGCCTCAAGAACCTTGGAAAGGTGCTCCTCACCTTGCAATTCCCTAAGACCAGGGGTATTTGGTGAAGAGACATTTAGTACAAACAAATCTGAAAAATCCCACAGTATATCTAAAGTAGACGCATAATCATTTGGAGCATCGTCGTTAGAGACTTTCTTTGACCTACCAATATTAGCTGCAATGGGATTATTTGGCCACTGGCCCTTGGATCTTCTTTCAAGTAGACTATCTCGCACAGCTAGAGAACCGGGGTTGTTAAATCCCATTCTATTAACTAGAGCATTTTCTTTATTCGCCCTGAACATTCGCGGTTTAGGATTTCCATCTTGAGGGAATCTAGTAACTCCACCATATTCAATCCAAGAAAAACCTAAAGATGGCCATGCAGATAATGCCTGCGCTTTTTTATCAAACCCTGCTGCAAGTCCCAAAGGATGCTGGAAATCCATTCCAAATACTTGTGTTGGTAATTCAGGAGCATGATAGAGGCTATCAAGAACTTTACGACCTACAGATGTTTGACCAAAGTTTGTCAATACAGAAATCCCTAAACTATGTGCTTTTTCAGAATCGATAAGGCCTAACATAGGCTTCCCAAATACACGATATGGCAGCCCCATGGGGAAGTCGGTTCAACCGACAGTCTTCAAGCGTTGCCCACGTCCGAAGATTGATGAGGAGTTCTTCAGAGGATGCAGCAATCTCCGAATTAGCAAGAAGAATCCTTAGATCTAGTGGTGTCGAAATATCTCATAATGGATTTTTATCAAAAAATATAGAGATACTATCTAATGAATTATCAGATAATGCACCGAAAATAATTTTTGGGATTAAATCCATTATTATAGACTCAGAGGATATTTCTTTTGAAATGTTAGATTCAAAAGATGGAATAATATCTACATCTCCTCCTGAATCGTTAGAAATTATTTGGGTAAAGAAAAGAGAATCAACATGGAATAATCTCACCCAGAAGATTATCGAATTGGGCAGAGCAGGATACCCAGGTTGTATAGGCTGTGCAGGCCCAGCAGCTGATGAACCATGGAATGAAACTGAGTCACGGAATCAAATTCACTAACTTGGCTTCGCGCGCTCACGTGCGCGTGCGCGCCTTGTATCAAACAGAGTTGACTCAAGTTTATACAGGTAGTATTGTGCCATTAAGATAATGGTCGATGTTATGTTATTGACTAAGTAATGGAGTGAGTATTGTGAAACTAATGATTCTCGAGTCAGGAGCTAAGGCTAAGACTGTGAAGAAATACTTGGGTAAAGGGTGGATAGTACAAGCTTGTGGAGGGCACGTCCAAGATTTGCCATCAAAAGGGAGTAAAGGATCTTCAAAGTCAATGTGGGATTCCGAAAGAAATGTTCTACCTGAACCTCCATGGGGCTGGACTTCCGGTGCCAAAAAGAAAATTACTGACATGGTTAAGAAGGCAAAATCATCTAATGTCGAGGAAGTTTACATTGCAACCGACCCAGATAGAGAAGGTGAATTTATTGCTTGGAGACTAAGCATAATATTTGCAAAATTCCCCTCTCAGAAAAGAGTAACTTTCAATGAGATAACAGAAACTTCAGTTCAAAAAGCAATTGAGGAAGCAAGAGAGATAGATACTGCATTAGTAGATTCTGCAAAAGTTAGAAGATTTATGGATAGATTGGTTGGATTTGAGTGCTCGAGATTTTCTAGATCTTGGAGACTAGCATCCATGGGTAGAGTTCAAACACCTACTCTAGGATTCATCATAGAAAGAGAATTACTCAGAGAGAAACANGTCCCAATTGTTTACAATAGTGTTAATTTNATCTCAAATGATACTAATTTCAAGATAAGATTTCATGAAAAAGATGATCCTGAGGCATGGTTAGATGATTCAGGTAAACACTTTCCAGATAGGACATTTAATCAAGATTTAGCTGCAGAAGCAATTACTAAATTAAATAAAAATATGAGTATTGAAATACAGTCAATTAAAGAAGGGAAAAATAAGAGAAGCCCGAAGCCGCCATTTACAACAGATACAATGCTTCAATCAGCAAGTTCAAATCTTGGGTGGTCGGTTGCAAGAACTAGCGCAGTAGCAGGTGAATTATACAATTCAGGGCATGTTACTTACATACGTACAGATTCTACAAGAACGAATGAAGATGCTAGAAAAACAATTAAAGAATATATTAAACAAACATATGGAGAAAATCATTTGGGACCAGGAGTTTTAGGTTCTGATGCTAAAAAAGGAAGCTCAAACGTACAAGATGCTCATGAAGCCATTAGACCTACTAGACCAGAGATTCATAATATCGATGGCCTCAAAGATGAGCAGCAGTTACTTTATCGACTAATTTGGGCGAGATTTGCAGGGAGCCAAATGTCAAGTTCAATACGTGAAACGAGGGCTATAGTAGCAAAAACTGAAGATTTCGACAAAAATATAACGGGTACTGCATCATGGAGAACGCATGCAGGATGGGAAGCAGTATACGAGCCGTATCATAAATCAATAAAGTTAGAGCCTCCACAATCTGAACTAGCTGAGGGAGTGCTTTGGGAAATAGAATGTAATGAAGAGAATCCGCAGTTGGTTAGTGACCAAACTAAACCTCCGAGAAGATTCTCTGAAAGTTCAATAGTTCAAGAAATGAAAAAGGCTGGTATAGGAAGACCTTCAACATATGTCTCAACTATCCAGACACTGAGTAGAAGGAAATATGTTGAAAATAATAGCGGAGCACTTATTCCAACAGATGCAGGCAGGACACTATGGCTAGAAGTAGTCCCATTCTATAATGAACAGAACGAAAGAGGCCTTTTTGCCACACAATTCACCGCTAAAATGGAGTCTGATCTCGACACTATAGAGAACAGTAGTCAATCTGCACCTGAGGTTTGGCATAATTTCGTAGATGTATTCAAAGAAATGAATGATGCGGCGAAAACAAAGAAAAGAAGTATACCATCAAAAAAACAAATTGAATTACTCAAAAACTTAACTAAAAATATGACTGAGAGTGAAAGAAATAAAGTACTCGATGGTAAAAAACCTGAAGAATTCACAGGAGAAGAAATGAGAAATACTCTCGATAAAGTCATAGCTGATGGAGGAGACTTTCCAGCCAGTGAAAAACAAATTGCTTTAGTGATTAAATTAGCTGACCAATTAGGACATAGCCTCAAAGATATCTGTAAGATAGTAAATATTGATGATATTAATAGTCTAACTGGGGGGAAAGATGGTAGTGCTAGTCAATTAATAGACACGCTCATCAAAGAAAGTCAGGCATTACCTGCTTCAGAAGCACAGGTTAAGTTAGTGAATAAATTAGCAGTTAGAGAAGAAGTCCCTCTTAGTGATATTCTGGCTATTGCCGATATTGTAACCATTGATGAGATGACAAAACAGGATGCAAGTAAGATTATAGATACTGTAATGAAGAAAAATAAAAAATCTAAGAAGAAGTGAATCAGAATTAGAAGATATCAATAAGGTTAACCTAGTGAATGATAGTATGAATGATTACGATTATGATGTTGTCATAGTCGGAGCAGGGCCTATTGGCGGTTATCTAGCGAATAAACTGGCTAAAAAAAATATCTCAGTTTTGTTATTAGAAGAACATGCAGAACTAGGTAGACCATTTCAATGCGCTGGCCTGGTTAACCCAAAAGCAATGGAATCAGTGAATTTAAAAAATACAGTACTAACTCCAATTTGGGGTGCAAGAATCTATAGCCCGGAAGGAACTCTTGTTGAAATCGGCCAAAAAAATATAATAAGAACATGGTCTGTTTGTAGGAAATTATTTGATGAAGCAGTTGTAAATCAATCATTGAAATCAGGTGCCGAACTTTGGTTATCGAGTAAACCCAAAAATATAGAAATAACAGAACAAAAAGTGAATATTATCATAGATACACCTAAAGGAATAAAGAACGTAACTACGAAATTAGTTTGTGGCGCCGATGGTGCGCATTCTTGGGTACGTAGAACTCTAAGATTTGGCCGTCCGAAAGAGACGATGATTGGCATGCAAATTGAAGTCACAGGATATAANGGNACAGAGGGTAAGCTAGATATGTACACGGGCTCAGATATTTCCCCGGGATTTTTTGCATGGGCAATACCTTCTGGAGAAACTACANGAATTGGAGTTTGGAGTCAAACAAAATATATTGGCGAGAAATCTTGTGAAGATTTACTTAATGAATTAATGATAAATGGAAAATGGAGTTACCGATTTAAGGAATGTAAAGAAGTTGGTAGATTTGTTGGCTCAGTACCAAGTGGAATTCTGAAAAAAACTACTGCAAGAAGAGCGGCCCTGTTTGGAGATGCAGCAGGTATATGTAAACCAACTACGGGAGGAGGGATAGGCCCGGGATTCGCACATATTGATATGATAATTGATGAATTATCTGCAAAAATTAAGGACAATAACCTAGAGATAAAAAATCTAGCATTTATTGAAAAGAAATTAGATAAGATGAGGAAATCACAAAACAGAGCGAGAGGACTCAGAAATGCTTTTTTATCTCAATCAAATGATAAAGAACTAGAAGAAATCTTCAAAGTTTGGGCTAAACCAGAAGTCATATCAATGATCAACGAGGTGGGGGAAATTGAAAACCCTATACCATTAGGAACTAAAATGTTGAAAGAAATCCCAGAATTTAGAAAACTTGCTGGTAAAGCGATTAAATCTGTTTTATGGAGTTGATATTATAGAAAGATCGGTGCAGAGAATACGTTATCCTCCATTCGAACACTCGGATATGATTCCAAATCAAATCAAAATTATTGAAGTGATTTTGGAGTCAGAGAATAAACCCCCCCCTACATTTAAAATCGGTACAGAAAATGATTGGTTAGTTGAATGGAGAAAAGTAACAGAGAATGATAAAAAATTACCGATATTAAAGGGAGATATCTCGAAAGAAACCTTTCCCTTCTTAATGAGGACGAGGAATGGGTGGTACATTGACCCAGACCCATTACATTACAAAGCTAGGAAAATGATTACACCAGCAGTTATTTTAATTATCTCGACATTATTTTTGAGAGCTATTACTCCTGCTATTGATGAAATAAGTTTTATCGCTCCAATATTAAATGTACTAAATTATTCAGTGAGAATAGGGCAATTAGATTATCCAGTGTTCCTATTTCTAGCTTTTCCAATATTTATTTCGCCAATGTTTTTCAGAATGACGGCAAATATGAAAGATATTAAAAGACAGAATGTGTTAATAAAAAATCCCATAAATCCTCCAGAAATTACTATACAAAAAGAAGATAATAAGGTCATTATATCAAAATTAAAAATACCTAAAGGATTAGACATAAAAAGAGCAAGGATACAAGTCGGAATAGCAGTACCTGAAAGAAGAATGATACTGGAATCACAAGGAAAGAAGGAAGGTGAGCAAACAATTCCTGGGATGTCTACTGCATTACCAGAGAGAAGAATAACAACTGGAGAAGAACTAGGTACAGGAGTAGGTGAATCAACGCCTATGACTGTTGCACATAGAAGAGTAATGATGTTAGAACCGATGAGAGTTTTAGATTCAGGAGAATGGTTAGATATACAAAACGAAAGGAATATAGAAGATGAAATTGTATTACATGGACCCAGTAAGTTATGGCCTGGATCTATTTATTCTGGCCTAATAGCAGTTCATTGGGAGCTCATTATGGAGTTCATAAATAATGAGGGAACTAGAATGAAATGGGTAAGACCATTGAAAATGGAAAACTATCATCATAGAATAGAAATTGAAAAATTACCAGTTAAGAGTGGAAGACTTGAACTTTCTGACTATTAGTACTGCAAGGGTATAATAGCAGCCATATCTTTAACATCGATTAATGCTGTTTCAAGATGGTTATAATCAGAATCTCTCTTAATTGGATGAAAACCTGCCCTGATTATTGATTCTTGGAGTTCTTCTTCTTTAGCCAATACTTTTTTTGTCCCTGATGCAGATACTACATTTTCTTCCATCATTGTAGAACCTGCATCATCTGCACCAGCTAATATTGCCATTTGAGCCACACCCAGACCCATAGTTGGCCAAGATGCTTGAATATGGTTAATATTATCGAAAAATAAACGAGAAACGGAGATGTGGCGTAGATATTCTACGGGTCCAGCACCTAACTCCAACCTATTACGTCCACGATTTCTTTTGCCGAATGTATTGTTCTCTAGTTGAACTGGCCAAGCAACAAAGGATGTAAAACCAACTCTTCCGAGAGATAACGCTTCGTCCTGCATGAGTCTTATTCTTTCCATATGTAAAACTCTATGATTATTAGTTTCACCAAAGCCAAAAACATTAGTTGCAGATGTGGTTAGCCCTAATTCTTGGGCTTCTGACATTACTCTGAGCCAATTATCTGCTGAACCTTTTTTTGGAGATATGTCAAGTCTGACATCATCCACTAACATTTCTGCACCACCACCAGGTAAGCCATGCATCCCCGCATCAGCAAGTTTTCTAAGAACTTCAGAAGTATCCAAACCACATACATCTGCAATACCTTCTATTTCAATTGGTGAAAAGCAATCAAGTGAAATCATAGGGTGATTTTCACGTATATGTGAGATGAGATCTAAATACCAATCAAGACTGAGTTCAGGATTAACACCACCCTGCATTAGAATTCTGGACCCTCCGATATTCTCTAATTCTGATATTCTTTGACTTATTTCATCAAATGTTTGCGTGTAAACTTCTGAGTGACCAGGGGGTCGATAAAAAGAACAAAACTGGCAATTTATGGTGCATACATTAGTATAATTAATATTACGATCTACTAGATAGGTTACGCCATTCCCTGGTACTTGTAACTTCCTTCTAACAAGTGAAGTATACATTAAGTCATTAATATCTGCTTCCTCGTATAATATCGTCGCATCAATAACCGAAAGTCTGGGTGCTTTCGGAGACATTTGCTCCGATAGTATGTCTTTCCAATTACGCATTGATTCCACTCAAACCTTTACCGATTAATGCCTCAATCTCAGATATTTCCTTTGGGCAATCAGATGTCAAAACTACGGGACCATCAGNTGTTATGAGTACATCGTCTTCTATACGAACNCCAATACCAGAATACTTGTCAGGAATAGAAATATCTGTCCTCCAACTTCCAAAATATAACCCAGGTTCGACAGTTAGAACCATACCTGGCTGCAATATTCTTTCTGGTCCTTTATCGCCCTGTCTACCACCTCCCACGTCATGAACATCTAAACCTAACATATGTCCAGTCCCGTGCATAAAGAAATCTCTATATTTACCATCGAAATTCTCTCCAAGAGCCTCTTCGAAACTACAATCAAGTATACCAAGATCAACTAACCCTTTGGCAAGTACTTTCGATGCAGCATGATGCATAGAGCTCCATGGAGAACCTGCTTGACATGCTTCAATACCTGCAATTTCTGCTTTAAGTACGAGTTCATATATTTCCTTTTGGGGCTTAGTAAATTTACCATTAACAGGCCAAGTTCTAGTAATATCGGAAGCATAGCCGGAAACCTCACAACCAGCATCAACCAATACTAACTCGCCATCATTAACTTCAACATCATTAGAATGGTAGTGTAAGATAGTCGCATTATCTCCTCCACCAACTATTGAACCATAACTAGGACAACTCTTTTTTGATGTGAAATAAGACTCAATAATTGATTGAATTTCCCACTCTCCAATCCCTGAAAAACTCTTTTTCATGCCCTCAATATGTGCTTGAGAAGCAATAATGGCAGCATTTTGCATTAATTTAATTTCTCCTTCCGATTTGATGACACGCATATCGTCTAAAATTAATCTTGGGTCTAAAATTTCTATATCAGAATTTTTAGTGATATCATCTAATGATTCATTAACTCCAATAATTGAATAAATATTGTTGCAGGAATTTATTTTCTCAATAATGATAGTTTCCATATCATTTAGAGAATGTGCTTCATCTATAGGCCACTGAGAAGATGCGCCTTCAACACCAACTCTTCGACCTTCCCAAATTTCAGCCTTAGTATCTCTTGGACGTACGAAAATCGAGGTTACCCAAGAGCCAGATTCTTGATATGCCATGAATATAGCTTCAGGAGCATCCCATCCACATAAATATAGCATATATGAACTCGCACGATACGGATAAGTAGTATCATTAGAACGATAAGAAACCGGGTTTGTAGGTATTAAAACAAGGCTGTTATCTGGCAACTCTTTTAGAAATTTTTTCTGACGAATATTGTAATCTTCGAAGGAAAGTGGAAGACAATTCGTAGTTCCCATGATAAGGTGGAGATGGACTTCTCTTATCTATTTGTGTAATGTGTTATTTTTCCTTAGACCATTTAGGTATTGATGAACTTTCAGAATCTTTCCTAAATCTGTAAAATACTGACGAGATTAAGAAAAGAAATGAAATGAATAGAACAATGATTGGATAAGGTAAAGGATTATCTGCATTAGGATTGATGAGTTTGACACTTACAGAAGAATATGCACCATCATCGTCCATGA
>JGI26242J51144_1000164_pt1 | contig 22893 bp, 18 predicted proteins | sample SaaInlV_100m_DNA_3_FD_51144 | JGI IMG/M metagenome (IMG submission 51144)
TAATATTGATAATAATAGTAATATGAACCATAGCTATTCTTACGGGTAACAGCATTTAAGATAATGCCGCCGAGTGGAGCGTTTACATTTCTTAAAGAGTTAATTGTATGGTCGAATGCTTTTTTATCGGTTTGCCCAACTTTAACAACCATAACAATCTGATCTATCTCTTTTGAGACCATGGTTGCATCAGTTACAGCCACGAGTGGCGGACTATCAAATAGAATCATATCCCAATCAACTTCTAACATTCGAATTAAATCGGTCATTCTTTGAGATCCCAATAATTCAGATGGATTTGGTGGGATAATTCCAGAGGTAACAACATATAAATTTTCAATTTCCGTCGCCTGTATTATATCTTTAAAGTTGTCAATAGACCCGGACAAATAATCTGTAATTCCAGGTTCTTTTTTTAAATCTAAAACTTTATGAATAACAGGACGCCTTAAGTCTGTATCAATTAGAATAGTTTTTTTCCCAAGATTTGCATAGGTAATTGCAAGGTTGGCAACTGTTGTTGTTTTGCCTTCCCCAGGTCCAGCGCTCGACACTAGAATTGATTTAATCTTTTTATCCGGACTCGTATAGAGCATACTCGTTCTTAGACTACGGTAAGCTTCAGATACAGGAGACCTGGGATCTTCCCTAGTAATCAATTTTCTTTTAAGCTTTCGTGTGGACTTTGAACTTGTCCGTGAGTTTCTGTTTAGTAACCATCCTTTTTTCTTATTCGAATAATTATATTCATCTCCAATGGATGGAATAATCCCCAATACGCTTAAATTTTTCCTTTCTATATCATGGGTAGTTTTTATGGTGTTATCTAAAAACTCAATTCCCAATGCTAATGCTACGCCGACACCAAAACCAAAAATAAGACCCATAAGAATCGTTCGATTTGGGTCTTGGCTAGAATCTCTTGGATAACGGGCGACATCAACGATTTGGACTTTTCCCACTTGAGAAGCCACATTAATTTTAGCTTCTTCCAGTTTTTGCCTTAACAAAGAATAATTCTGATTTAAAACGATATTATTTCGTTGTAACCGTGAAAACTCAAGTTGTTTAGGCGGTAATAAATCTAACTTTTTTTCAAATATTTTATGAAGTTTTTCGGATTCATTTTTCCGGAGTTTTAAACCCATAATTTCAGAATCAAGCGTAATTAAATTGGTTACAATATTTTGTCTTGCTTGCAAAGGATCTTGTACAATAATGCCTTGTTTTGTTAATTCGTGGACCTTGGTATTGAGTTGAGATTTTAATGCATTCATTTTAGATTTCAGCTCTATAACCGCACCATGGTTTTCACCGTACTGTGCAATATTTTGTATCAACCCTGCTTCCAATTGACTGATCTCATTTCGCAATGAGATGACTTGAATATTTATATTATTCATCAATTGATCAGCCAAGGTTTTTTCATCTTGGGTTAATTTTGACTTTAATAGATTATATTTTTCTTGTTTAATATTTATTTCAGATGAAGCATTATATAATTCACTTTCTATAGTACTAATTTGAGATATAATGGCAATTGCATTTCCATCTAAGTTATACATTCTCTCTTGCTTTTTAAAATGAGTAAGTGATTTTTCAGCTGCTCTCAAGTTTGTTTCTTGTTCGTCTACCAACTCCATAAGGAATTGAACTGAGTTTTGCGCTTTCTCTCCACTCCATTTTTGGTCTAAATTTTGATATACACTTGCAATTGCATTCACAATCAATTTGGCTTCTTCTGGCCAAACACTCGTGTAAGATATATCAATAATATTTGTGCCTTGTCGATGATTTACCCGCAATCTACTAATTAAACTTCCCGCGAATCTTTCACCAATTTTATCGGAATATTCTTCAGTATAATTTGCTGGAGAATCCAAACCAGGATTATATAAACCTAAAGTAAAAAGTTCTTTAACAAACTGTCTAAGTCTACGACCTCGTGGATAAAATGGATACGAACCCAATAAAGCTAAATTATTTTTTTTAGTTAACCATATTGATTCAATGGTCTCTTTCGCCACACTTCGAGATTTAATCAATTGTAACTCATTAGACATCCGATTGCGATCTCTATTTCCTGTTAAATCCATAATCATACCTGCGCCAGGTTTATCCTGTATTACAACTGTTGTAGTTGCAGTATAAGACGGAGGCAATGTAAACACTGAATAAAATGTAAATCCTAAACCCAATAGGCTGAATAATAATATTTTTTTATAATGAAATCGAAGAATAAACAAATAATCACGAATGGATAATTCTTGCCCCCAACCTGATTGGAGAGTATTGTTAGGTACGTTTGTCTGATTATTATCCGTATTCATTTTACCAATTGGAAATATAGATTTAATAAACTCAAGACAGTATTGAATGTGCCCACTTGTAAGGAAATAACTCATGGGGCTCTGGGGAATAATAATAGTATCATTCGGTTTAATTTTAATAAAGTTTTTTCTATCACCATTTTTAAAAAAATCTTCCAAATTTACATAATATACGAGTTGACCATTCTCATCAGGGATTTCCCTGTAAATACGTGTTTTTTTAAGATTTGCACCTTGTTGTGGTCCCCCAACTAAAGATATTAAAGTGGCTAAATCAATACCCTCATAAACCAGATGATGTCCTGAGTTACCTACATGTCCCCAGACATTTACGTTCATCATTATATTCCCTTTTTCATCTGTTAAATACCGTTCACTTGATATTTGATAATCAGAAAAAGAGACTTCTTCTTTTACATTATTTTGGGCAAGTAGGAAACTTGTAACAAATAAGGTAAGTAATATTTTATATTTTAACATTCGCAATTAACTTAAACCAATTCTATCTTTTATCCGAGAAAAGAAATTCGGTTTTGCTTCTTCCATATAATCAAAATCAACTGAAATTGGTGTGCCGTCAATTATAGAACTCGGATTATCATTTACCCATTCATCAACGTTTGATATTCCCCAACTTCGGATTAAATCAACCGATTCTAATAAACAAAAATTTCTATTTTTATTATCATGGGAATCAGAACCAATTAATTGACACCATCCATTTTTGATAATTTTTTCAGACGCTATTTTAGATTTAGATCCTAAATACCCGAGTGGGCTACCTGCATCCACTTGGATGAGACATCCTGCTTCCAACCAATCCGCAACAATATTTATATTTTCCTGTACTGCTTTGTACCTTTCTGGGTGTGCTATAATAGGTACAACACCTGACATCTTTAAATCAAATAATTGCTGTTTTTGAATGTCAGGAATTTGATGAACCTGAAATTCGATGAGCATATACTTCCCATGAGAAAAAGTTGCGAGCTGATCATCTTTAATAGAAATTAAATTTGGAAGAAAAAATACTTCAGCACCTAAATGAAGTTTAATACGAATATCATTTTGATCTAATTTCTTCTGTAATTCATTTACTTTCCGTTGAATTCTATTTAATGAAATATCTTCAGTTTCAACTTTCGGGTGTTGATAATGAACCGTATTAACCACATCGGTTATTCCCTGGTTTGCCGCATGTGTTAACATTTCTAACGATATGTCCAATGATTTAGATCCATCATCGACATTGGGTAAAATATGGTTATGAAAATCGATCATTTTATTTATGGCTCCGCCCCGTCAGTCACAAGATAACTGTTAGAGCCAACTATTTTTAAGGTTATTTCTAACCAGCAAAATCAGGAAACCTGATTTATGTTAGACGATTTACCGCCCGTGACATTAATACATCCACAACTTTATTAGAATTAATCCANTTAATGTTTATAGAATTATTTTTTTGTTTAGTTTTTCTTACTAACTCGTCTGCAAAAGCTGGCCCAATTAAATCTATATGATTAAAATCAAATTCTATTGATTGCAAATCACTAATATTATTCAATAAGCACTGAGCTTGTTGTCGAGAACTCACTTGTTCTCCAGCGGTCCTAACAAGGCTTACGGGGATTCGAATAAATCTTCTTTCCTTATCAAATAATCGATGAAAAACTTTTTCAAGTTTCCTGGTAGAATTAGTTTTTATCTCTAAATGAATTCTAGTTCCTTTTTGGTGAGAAGAAACATTTGAGGTCCAATCTTTATTTGGATTAAAATAAGATAAACACAATCCAGAAGCGTCTATCGTTACTTTGTCAAACAAGTGTACAACAGTACGTAACTCATCTCCGGCATGATTTTCTGGGTCGGAAGTAACATGTCCCTTTGCGATTTCAATCGCTGCAACATGTAAATCATCTAAATCAAGAGATTGTTTTATATGGTCAAAAATACCTCGTCCATTATCGCTTAAAATAATATGAACATCATAATCGGTTACAAAAAGTTTATAATAAATTCGAGATGCTTTTGCATGATCAATTGTATTTGATAAAACAGCCATAATAGAAAATTCACAAATATCATATACATTTTTAGAAAGGATCTTTAAGTTCGGTAATATTTGATTTTGAAGCATATCTATATGGGAAAACTCATTAGAAATCTCAATAGATTTNGAANAATTCACCCGAGGTTTAAGTTCATAAAANCTATCACGTGTTTTCCCATGGGCTACAACACGATCTTCGCTTATGAGTGTATGCATATGTTTGAGGATTGCNTGCCTAGAAATCCCAAATTTATGGATTGAAGCCTTTATTATATCCTTTTGATGCCTTGTAAGGTTTTCGAGAATGAATTGTTTGATTTGTCCTGTCGAATGCATGGTATGAATATTAATGATTTATTATCAACTAAAACCATATTTATTGTAAACCATATTCAAATAATTATCAACTACTCAATTGCCTTTCTTTTTGTAAAATTGAACTAATAAAGTAAGCACTATTTATTCATTTTAATAATAAATGAAAAGTACATAACCATTTAATTTTTACAATATAAATATTAACATGAAAGTGGATTCCGAACAAAATTTAAAAAAATGGATCGCGGTTTATACTAAGCCAAGACACGAAAAAACTGTTGAAAATGAACTCCATAAAAAAGGATTCGAAGTTTATTTACCTATCTTAAAAGAAAGACGGAAATGGAGTGATCGGAAAAAATGGGTGGAATTTCCTATGTTTCGTTCATANATTTTTGTGAAAACAGAATTAAAAAATTCTCTTTTTGTTCTTCAGACTANGGGTGTTGTTAAAGTTATTAAGTTTGGTGGAGAAGTTGCAGTAGTCCAAGATAGTAGCATCCAAGCAATTAAACTAATGATAGAGGGTGGATATTCACCCGAAGCGACAGACTTTTTTATAAAAGGAGATCCAGTAGAAGTAAAAGAAGGGCCTCTAAAAGGATTAATTGGAGAAGTAACTCGAATCGATGACCATGATAAACTATTAGTCCGAGTGGATGCGATTCAACATTCTGTATCTATCCATATTGAGCGAGGATATTTGAAACCCGTATAAATTGATGAAGTCCGATTATGAAATTGTAATTATTGGTGCGGGAGTTTGCGGATTAGCAACCGCGCGTGCCCTTTCTGAAAAAGGTTTTCATTCTATTCTTATTATAGAAAAAGAAGAAAATTTTGGTCAGGGGATCTCTAGCCGAAATAGCGAAGTCATCCATTCCGGAATTTATTATCCAAAAAATACCTTAAAATCAAAATATTGCATTCAAGGTCGTGAGCTTCTTTATACTTATTGCGCAGAAAATGATATTTTTTACAATCGATGCGGAAAATTGATTGTAGCAAATGAATCCCAAGAAACATCTCTTCTAAAATTATTTGAATTAGGACTGTCAAAGGGACTAACGGAATTGAAAATTTTATCACGAAAAGAAATAAATCAAATTGAACCTAAAATTAAAGGCTCTCTAGGATTAAAAATCGAATCAACCGGAATAATCAATGCCCACGATCTAATGAATTCTTTTTACCAAAAATCACTTTCTTCTAATCATGATTATTTATTTAAAACTAAAGTATTGGGATGCGAAATAACTCAAAATGGGTACAAAATAGCTATTCAATCTCCTGCTGCTGAAATTGAAAATGTCAGTTGTGATTGGGTCATCAATTCTGGTGGATTAAATAGCGATCTCATTTCAAATATGATTATACCCAAGAAAAAAACACCAAGTTTTATTTTTTCAAAAGGAACTTACTTTTCTTTATCTAGTCGATGGCGAAATCAATTTTCTCATTTGATTTACCCAATGCCTGATAAGGATCATCGTTCTCTCGGTATCCATTTAAGTTTTGATCAAATCGGAAATGTAAAGTTGGGGCCCGATGCCCATTTTTTACAGGAACGAATTGAGAATTATACTATAGATGATTCCTTGATAAATGATTTTTTTCAGGCAGCATCTCGTTATATTGTTGATTTAAAAATTGAGGATCTTTCTCTTAATTTCTCAGGAATTCGCCCCAAAATAAATTCTAAAAATCACACATTTCAGGATTTCTATATTTCCCATGAAATAGAAAAAGGGTTCCCGGGTTGGATTAATATGATTGGGATTGATTCACCTGGATTAACTTCTTCTATCGCGATTGGTGAAGATGTGGCAAAGATGATACAAAATGTTTGAAAATATCATCAACATTACTTGTCCATTTTTAATATCTTTTATTACAAATCCTTAACAAAATGGGTCATTTTATGAATCATAATTTTCTAAAAATCTTACTCTTATTTTCATTATTAAATGGGATACTATTCGCTCATTGCCAAGTTCCCTGTGGAATTTATAATGATGCTGTTCGAATCGTTCAAATTCAGGAAGATTATAAAACAATTCAGAAAGCCATGTTAAAAATTCAAGAATTATCTGGTAGACAAGATGCTAAATCCATGAATCAATTAACACGGTGGGTAATGACCAAGGAGGAGCATGCTACAAAAATCCAAAGGACTGTCTCCGATTACTTCCTAACTCAAAGAATCAAATTAAAATCAGAAGAGTCTGACTATAAAATATATGTGAAACAAACAACCACTTTACATCAAATCTTGGTGGCAGCGATGAAATGTAAACAAACTGTTGAACAAGACCATGCTCACCAAGGTATAGAATTGTTAAATGTATTTGTTGATTTATATTTCGACGAACATGGTAGAGATCACATCAATAAATTGACTCAACAATAAACTGAACTATTAAATAAAAAGCCCCGAGATCTCGAGGCTTTATCAAATGGCGGGAACGCCTGGGAATCGAACCCAGCTCCCCGGGACAACCGGGGACAACGGCTTTGAAGGCCGCGGAGAGCACCAGCCGCACACTCATTCCCAAAATCTATTAATTAACGTATTTACCGCCCAGTTTACTTCCGATAGCTTTTTGGTCGATATAAGACTCTATAATCCGATCCTAATTTTTTCTTAATCACATTCCCTACTCGTTCAGCTTCTGATTTGTTTTTAAATCTTACAACACGAACAGCATGTAATTTTCTACCATTCGTTTCAACCGGTGATATTTCAACAGTATATCCAATTTGTGAAATTTGTAATTTCATTCGCTTTGCATTCCCCACATTCCCAAATGCGCCTATTTGAACTACATAAGGTTTAGGCTCTGATGTTTTAGGCGAAATTTGAATAGGGTTCGATGGCTTTTTCTTAGACGAAACACCATATCCTTCTACATCTAAATTCGGAAACATACTTTGATAAATCCCGACATAATACCGTACAGAATCAACTTCACCAATTGCCTTAAATGAACTAACCATCAAATCAACGACTCTTTGATTATCCGAATACCTGGGATATCGCCTGGGGATTTGACATAATTGTCTTCCTGCTTGAGAATATAATCCACGAGCGAAAAAGTATTCACCAATTTTTACAGAAGCATCAGGCGCATATTTCGATTCAGGATATTTTTCTATGATGGTTCCATAAAATTCTAAAGATTTCATTCCATCGGTTGTTAATAATGCCTGTAAATAAAGTACACCTGGATCATTCGGATATTTTGAAATAAGTTCAGGTAGATTCTCTTTTACGCCGGCTGTTTGCCCTTCATGAAGTAAGGACAAATACATGTCCACATTTTGAGCTGATAAAAAATAAGGAATGAATAAAAAAAATATCCTAAGCATTTTTGGCTTCGGACAACTTTTCCAAAATGGAATCAATTTGGTGCGAAAGTTCAACGGGAGTAGATGTTGTTAAAGATAATTTTAATTTCATGATTTCACCACGTACATCAACACTATCAGGATTAATTACATCTTCTACTAAAGATAATGCAGCACTATCTTCCCCTTTCTCTTCCAATACATTTGCCAATCGAATTATGGCTTCAAAATTAGATTCATCGGCTTCAAGAATTCGTCTATAAAAATTTTCAACTTCACTATATCTTCCTAAATCAAAAAGTGCAGATTCAATTTTACCAAAGACTTGTGACCCCGATTCAATATCTCGAAGTGCAAATGCTTCCCAATTTTCTACTGCTTTGACTAAATCGCGAGTTTGCTCATAGACATCCCCGAGATAACGATAAGGTAAGCCATAATTGTTAGATGATTTAATCGCTTTTTGAAAGAATGATTTCGCCTCATCGGTCAAGCCATTTTTAAGTTTTTCTAATCCTTTATACACTATAAATCTGGCCAAATCATTCTCGCTCAGTTTGCCAGTAATTTTTTGAATTTGTTTGGTCCAAGCAGCAGCTTGATCCCAATTCTCTTCCCGTTCAGAAATAGAAAGTAAAAATTGAAGCGCCCATGTATTTCGTTTCTCAAATTTCAATACTTGTTCAGCTTCAGATTTTGCTTTATCTAAAAGATTAATTTTTTCATAATCCCACGCCAGAGATTGATGAATATCTACTTTCAATTCTACAGAAAGTCCCGGACGGACTGTGAGAGATTGATGAATTTTTATAGCTTGATTCGGATGTTCATCTCGAATAATATTCCCCAATTGGAGATAAGCCATCACATGGTCAGAATCTTGTTTTACAACATCCCGCAATAATCGAATAGCTTTTCGTTTATCATCCTTCACCATAGCGTTTAACGCTTCAGTGAAAATTATATCAGTTTTAGGTTGAGGTTTAGATTTAAACGAATAAAATAAAATAAACAGCCCGGTACCCGCTATCAGTGCCAGAGCAAAATAAGTGAAATTGCTTTCCAAGGTTAATATTCTCCACCTTCAGTATCGTAAATACCCTCGTCGATTGCCACATTTCTTAAATCATTCAGTTCTTCAGTTAATTTACGGTTTTTAATTTGTAAACTACGAATCTCAGATTTTGCAGTTAAAACTGAAAAAACGGCAGATAAATATCCACCCAAAATTCCAATCGTTAACGACCCCAGAATGATCATGGAAACAGGCGCACTCTCATATTGTTTAAATATGAGATCGACAAAGACTTTAGAGTTTTCACCCGCATTTTGTGTAAGAAAATAAACCAATGCTAAAATGAGAAGCATTGACGCTAGAATTTTGGCTAGTTTCATCAGGCTGCCTCTGCTTTTTTTATTAAATGACCATGAAGCGAAATGCNTCTAGCCTCATTAATCTTTATAGATACCAACTCTCGAATATTGGCATCTCCTTTATCAAAAATCACCCATTTATTAGAATCGGTTCTTCCCGCCCATTGAAGAGACGATCGTTTCGATTCCTTTTCCACAAGAATAGTTTGGATAGTTCCAATTAAGTCTAAATTTCTATCAAGAGTATGTTTTTTCTGAAGTTCTATAACTCTTACCAAACGATCTTGCTTTATAACTTCGTCAATTTGATCGTCATATTCGGATGCTTTTGTTCCACGTCTCGGTGAATATTTAAAATTGAATGCTGAATCAAATTTTACAATTTCCATCACCTCGAGAGTTTCTTGGAATTCTTCTTCGGTTTCACCAGGGAACCCTACAATAATGTCAGTCGAAATTCCAACATTCGGTAAAATGGAACGTATATCGTTGGCTAATTGAATAAAATGACCTTTCGAATAAGTCCGATTCATACGTTTCAAAATTCGATCACTTCCAGCTTGAAGCGGTAAATGAACGGAATTACAAATCGTTTCATATTGCAACATTGTTTCTAAAAGTTCACGTGTCATATCTTGAGGATGGGGAGACGTATAACGAATCCGTTTTATTCCCGGTATCTGTGCTACCGATGCCAACAAATGATGAAATTCCTGTTTCTCATGACGATAAGAATTAACATTTTGCCCCAAAAGTGTAATTTCGGTAAAACCATCTTCAACCGCTTTAGTTGCTTCTAAAACAATCCCTTCAATACTTCGGCTTCGTTCCCGACCTCTCGTGAAGGGTACGATACAAAAAGTGCAAAATTTATCACAACCGCGCATAATGGAAATCCATGCGTTTATTCCTTCATTCCGACTCGGAAACAAATCGTCGTAAACTTCAAATCTTGATAATGTTGTATCAACAAAACTTTCAGTATCTACAGTTTTGCGATTTAATAATTCGGGGAGTTTTCTATAAGAATCTGGACCTAAAATAATATCCACATAGGGTTTATTTTCCAAAAGGTCATGTTTTAGACTCTGTGCCATACATCCTAAAACGCCAATAATTGTATCGGGTTTTTCTTTTTTAATTAAATCGTACCTACCTAATTGAGAATGAACTTTTTCTTCAGCATGCTCACGGATAGCACACGTATTTACAAAAATCGCATCCGCCTGATCTAGTTGAGTTGCTTGAGAATATCCTTCCTTTTTTAGAAGGGATTCTACCAATTCTGAATCGGCCACATTCATTTGACAGCCATAGGTTTCAATGAAATACGTCTTATTCATTTTATAATTAAAAAAAATTATTTAGAAGCGAGGGTGAAAAAGTAATCCAATGGATTTTGAGGCGCACCATAATAATGAATTTCATAATGTAAATGAGGTGCAGTAGATCGACCCGTGTTACCCGTGAATCCTATTAAATCACCTCGTTTCACCTTTTGACCATATTTTACTTTGAATTTTGATAAATGAGCAAATATTGTAGAATATCCAGATCCATGATTAATTTTTATATGATTTCCAAATCCACCCACATAATACGCTCGCTTAATAATGCCATCTGCTGGAGCATAAATTGGTGTCCCAGTTGGCACAGTAATATCCTGACCTTGATGAAACCGTCTTACGTTATCGATTGGATCGTTGCGATATCCGTAACTCGAATTAAGATAACCACCTTCCACTGGGCGAATAGATGGAATTTTAGAAATTCGACTAATGTCTTCCTGAACTTTTTCATAAATAGATTCATAACTCGTCAATTCTAAATTGATTTCACGAGAGAGACGTTCCACATCCAATTCTAGAATAGATAATTCTTTATTCACGGCCGGTGCAAGATTATCAGAAAATGATTTTGAATCTAAAGCTCGACCCCCAATACCAAGTTTTCGAATATCTTGATCAATTTCAGGCATTCCAGCATAGGTACGAATCGCTTTATCTTTTTCCTCTATTTTATTCATTTGCACATCAATCTGCTCAAGGCGATCTCGCAAGATTTCTAAGTTTTGAGCAACATTTGAATAATTAGATTTGAATTCTATTAAACGTTTCTGATATAAATAATCACTTAATAAATCAGCTGTTGTAAATAGGAATGCACCCAAAACGATAACTGTAGCGCTAGAAAGCATTATGACTTGACGACGATTAAAATGCCATTGTCTGACACCGGAATCAGTCTCTCGCTGTATGATATAGTTCTTCTGTGAAAAGGGGTGTTTCATTCTTAATTTGGTTCTGATTGAATCGAAAAGGTTACGCCAAAAGGTTGGAATTTGGTAGTGATTTATTATTGCTTAATATTTTCAGTATTCACGTCTTCAACAGGGATCGATTTATCCTCGTTATCGGTTTCAGTTTCCACTACAGGCCCAGCCGTATTTTCCTTGTGAATTGTCTCAATTTCATCATCTTGAATATCGTACTCATGTTTGATTCTTTCAATTTCGGATTCTTTATCATTGATTTCTGTTTTGATATTATCCACCTTATTCACTATCTCAAAAAAATCCGTATTTCCAGAAAAAGTAGCCATGTGATCCTCATTAGTATGAGAGTAGGCTAGTTTGCCTAATTCTTCAAATTTCCGATCTTTGTCTCTTTGTAGCTGGTGAATTTCAAATTTAATTTTTGAAATTCGAGTCATTTCTTCTGTTTTGGCCATGGCAATTCTGCTCATTTCTTCAGCCTTTTCAACAGCAGAACTACTCCACTCTTTCATATTCTCTTTTAGGTCGTCCCAAAGTTTTGACATTATTTTTCCTGGATATTGTTTAATTTTTTAATAATTAATAAGCTATAATTTACAATTAGAATTCTGAAATTCCGTAAACTCAGTTTAAAACTTGAATTTGATTAATTGATTGAATATCATCAATTTCACCTAATACTTTTAGGGTCTCTTTTGAGAGAGAATGATCCAATCTAATTACTGCAAATGCACTTCCCTTCCCGCCAGATCTATTAAGTAAATAAGCTGCAATATTTACATTCAACCCTCCTAAAAAAGTTCCCACATTACCAATCACACCGGGCACATCATTATTCTCTACAAGCAGCATTGTCCCACGGGGCGTTACTTCCATTTCTCTGTCAAGGATATTAACCAAACGTGGGCGATTATCTTCAAATACACTACCGTCTAATCTATAAACTTTTCCGCCAATTGTAACTTTTGTAGAAATAAGATTCGTATAGCTTGATTCTGCAGTAGAATAATGAAGATCTAATTCCACGCCTAATTCCTTAGCAATTGTTTCTGCATTAATATAATTGATTCGTTCCGGTACATGAGATTGCAATAATCCTTTTAAACATGCGAGAGAAATCGGTTTAATCTCATCCGCTGCGCCTTGGCAATCAATCGAAACGTGGCTTATTGGGCCTTCGGCAATTTGAGATTGTAAATGCCCCAATAATTCAGCTAGTTGAAGAAAGGGCTGTATTTCTTTCAATTTAGCCATATCAGAAATGGGCATATTCAAGGCGCTGGACAATTTATCATGTAATAAATAATCGCGTACTTGTTCACAAATAGCACGGCTAACACCTTCTTTCGCTTCCTTCGTGGATGCACCTAAATGTGGCGATAGAACAATATTTGGAATCCCAACCAATGGATGAGAAATATCAATCGGTTCTGAGGTAAAAACATCAATGGCGGCTCCAGCAATTTTTTCTTCTTTAACAGCTTTTGCCAAATCGGTTTCATTAATTATGCCACCGCGTGCTACATTGATAATTCTTGCTGTTGGTTTCATTTGGCATAATCTTTCATAATTAAAAAGATCTCTTGTATGATCATTTAATGGAACGTGAACCGAAATAAAATCCGCTGTTTTTGTTAAGGTATCCAAATCAACAATTTTAATTTCATCTTCCCTGAACATATCCTGACTAACATAGGGATCAAATCCAATCATATTCATTCCAAATGCTCGACATCGGTCCATAACTTCTCGACCAATTTTGCCTAAACCGACAATCCCTAATGTTTTAAATCTAAGTTCCGTCCCTACAAGTTTGTGGCGATTCCATTCACCTTTTTCTAATCCACTATGTCCTTGATGAATATTTCTAGATAAAGTTAACATGAGGCCCACTGTATGCTCCGCAGCGGAAATTGTATTCACATCCGGCGTATTCATGACCACAATCCCTTTCCGTGTAGCCGATGGAAAATCGATATTATCAACACCCACACCAGCTCGTCCAATCACTTGGAGATTTTCCGCAGTATGAATCATTTCAGCAGTTATTTTAGTCCCACTTCGGATAATCCATCCGTGGACATCTTTTGCCGCATTTTGTTTTTCTTCAGGCGTTCCGTCAGGTAAATAGACAATATCTAAACCAGAATCTTTTAAAATCGATAGACCTGCATCCGTGATTGGGTCAGAGACAAGAATTTTCATATTATTATTTTTTATTAAATTAAATATTATTGTTGAGCACGAATCAAATTCAAAGCTGAACCAGCATTAAACCATGAAATTTGCGCATCATTATAAGTATGATTACAAACTATTTCATTTGATGTTCCATCATGATGAGATACCAAAAGGGTTAAAGTTTTTCCTGGGGAAAATGTATCCAAATCCAAAAAGTCAAATGTATCATCTTCAAGGATTTTATCATAATCAGATTTATCTGAAAATGTAAGTCCTAACATTCCTTGTTTTTTCAAATTCGTTTCATGGATACGGGCAAAGGACCGAACCAGAACTACCATAACGCCAAGATGTCTTGGCTCCATAGCTGCATGTTCACGAGAAGAACCTTCTCCATAATTTTCATCACCAACAACAATTGTAGGAATGTTAGCAGATTTATAAGCACGTTGAGTAGATGGAACAGAACCATATTCACCCGTTAATTGGCTTTTTACATGGTTCGTTTTTTCATTGTAATAATTAATAGCACCTGTTAACATATTTTCTGAAATATTATCAAGATGCCCTCGATATTTTAACCAAGGTCCAGCCATAGAAATATGGTCTGTTGTACATTTTCCTTTTGCCTTAATTAGTAATTTCATTCCTGTAATATTTTCACCATCCCATTCGGTAAAAGGGGTCAGTAATTCAAGGCGTTCAGAATTGGGATTCACATTTATTTCAATCAATGAACCATCTATCGCCGGTGATTTTAATCCCAAATCTTCAACAGCAAACCCATTTTGAGGTAAATCTGATCCAAAAGGAGAGTTGAGTTTTATAGATTCACCAGCGTCATTTGTCAGCGAATCTTTTAATGGATTGAATGTAAGATCGCCAGCAATGGCCAAAGCTGTCACCAATTCCGGTGAAGCGACAAAGGCGTGTGTGTTAGGATTTCCGTCCGCACGTTTTGCAAAATTCCGATTAAATGAATGAACAATTGTATTTTTTTCTTCCATTTCTGCACCCGTTCGAGCCCATTGTCCGATACATGGACCACATGCATTTGCAAATACATCGGCACCTAATTGTTCAAATATATCAATAAATCCATCTCGTTCAATTGTATAGCGAACTTGCTCTGATCCCGGTGTGATTGTGAATTTAGCTTTAGTTTTCAAACCTTTATCTACAGCTTGTTTTGCGATGGATGCAGCACGAGCAATATCTTCATAAGATGAATTTGTACATGAACCAATCAATCCGACATCAACTTTAGTCGGCCATTTATTTTCCGCAGCTGCAGATCCCATTTGAGAAACAGGTGTTGCTTTATCGGGTGTAAAGGGTCCGTTCAAATGTGGCTCTAATTCAGATAAATTAATTTCAATGACTTTATCAAAATAGGATTCTGGGTTTTCAAGAATTTCAAGGTCTGCACGAAGGTGTCCACCCATTTCATCAGCTAATTCTGCTACGTCATCCCTACCTGTTGCTCGAAGATATTTTGCCATGTGCTCATCATATCCAAAAATGGATGTGGTTGCACCAATTTCGGCGCCCATATTGCAAATTGTTCCCTTACCTGTACAGGACATTTTATCTGCCCCTTCGCCAAAATATTCTACAATTGCTCCGGTTCCACCTTTCACGGTTAAAATTCCTGCGACTTTAAGAATTACATCCTTTGCAGACGTCCATCCACTTAATTCTCCTGTTAATTTAACACCAATCAATTTTGGGAATTTGAGTTCCCAAGGCATTCCAGCCATAACATCAACAGCATCTGCGCCACCAACACCAATTGCAACCATACCCAAACCGCCAGCATTTACAGTATGACTATCTGTTCCAATCATCATTCCACCTGGAAAAGCATAATTTTCTAAAACAACTTGATGAATAATTCCGGCTCCCGGTTTCCAAAATCCGATGCCATATTTATCAGAAACAGATTCAAGGAAATTATACACTTCACTGTTTACATCTTTTGCTTGAGCCAAATCAATACTGGCACTTTCTTTTGCTTGAATCAAATGATCACAATGAACTGTGGACGGAACAGCAACTTTATCCTTTCCAGTCATCATGAATTGGAGCAACGCCATTTGCGCAGTGGCATCCTGCATGGCAACTCGATCGGGTGAAAAATCGACATAAGATTCACCACGAGTATAGCCTTCTTGGTGTATATCATCACTTAAATGAGAATACAAAACTTTTTCTGTTAGCGTCATTGGACGGTTCAATACGGACCGTGCCGTATTAATCTTTTTCGCCATTTGGGCGTAAACGCCCCTGATCATTTCTAGGTCAAACATGAATTATTACTCCAAAATTGGATTTGGGTTTTGTGGAACAAAAACGGACTTTCCCGTTATAAATCAAGAATCTAATTTACTGGAGAAAACCCATACTTTACAATGCAGTTGATGAACTCAATCTGTAATTTTCATGCTATGCTACGCCAACTGACAAACATTTTATTCATTTCGACTACTCTATTTGGTTCACTAACCAAAAAAGTGATTAAGGATGATTTGTCTCAATTTATAATTCGGATTGAGATTGAAGCCGAAACAGAAGCGGACCTTCGACCGACTTCGTTATTAGTTGGACTTCCTAATAATCAAATTCCGAACGCGTCCATTCAATTACTGAATAAGGCTAAAATCCCATTTTATACAAAACAAGAGATTGGCGATGATCTTGAGTGGATTAACCAACAAAGTCTCCGAAATCTCGAAACAGGAACACTCCATATTTCTCCCCTGATAAATCATTCGGAATATTATAGAACTATTATTGTCACCCTAAATTTTGATAAATTTCCCAACGCTTCTGGTTCCCCTACAATTTCAGACATTTCTCTTTTAGAAAATAGAATTGTGAATTGGACGACTGCAAAGAATTGGATTCAACCAAAAACACGATCACGTCAGAAAGTGACTACGTTTCCTGAAGGCCAATGGATTCAATTCTTTTTAACTGAAGATGGAATAACATCCATTTCTTATGCTTCATTAGCTGAAGTTCTTCCAAATATTTCGTCAGTTGATCCCCGTACATTTTCAATTTACATGAGTCAAGAATTGGGTCGACCTCGTTCACAACTGACGAATCAAATCATGGCAGAAAACCTGGTTGAAATTAGAATAAGAGTCGATGGCGAAAATGATGGCTCTTTCGATGAGGGCGACAAAATTATCTTTTATGGACAGGGTCCATCTGGATTTGGATTATCCGGCGAAGAGCTAATATGGAAACAAAATATTTATTTTACAAACAATTCCTGTTGGTTATTTATTCCAGAAGATTCTGCTGAAAGAGGAACTCGTGTCGAAATGTCAACTCAACCTGCATCAGTGGACTTAACTCTTGATTACGGATTTTCATCCCACCACCATGAGCTTGATCTTGTGAATCTAAAAGGAGGCGGTACTGTTTGGTTGAGTTCACCTATTGCATCCAACGCTACCCAATCTGTCTTAACCATGCTTCCAGATCCGAAAGATGGTGTGGAGAGTAAAATAAAAGCTAGACTATATGGACATTCCCTTTCTGAAAGTGTCAAAGCATATTATGAAATGGCGATTTATTTTGGAAGTAACACGGGGCAACTAATTGCAGATACAATTAGTTGGAGTTATGAATCTAAACGGGATTTTATTGATAATTCGGCTGATATTACATTAAACAATGGATCAAATGTATTTTACATACGAAATCATTCCAATGATGCAAATTCATCTCCATATCTCGATTATTTTGAAATTCACTATGGACGTGAACTCATTTTTTCAAATGTGATCAATTTTAGATCTCCCATTTCCGGGCAAAATATTCGGTTCACTTTCGATGGAGAAAAAAGTGATTCAGAAACTCTCTGGGAAATAACAGATCCAAAAAGTCCAGAAAACGTTGACTTTAATGAGACGAATTCAGTTGATGTAACGGTCCCACCCAATAATGCAAGTCGATATATACTTTTTGATTCAGATGATTTATCAACCGTTGAAGAATTAATTTTAAAAGAGAATCAGGAATTTTTTACACTTAGGCAAGAAAGTTTGCAAAAAAATTATATTATTATTGGACCTGAATCTTTTCGAGAAGAATCTGAAGAGTTAAGATTACTCCGTTCGCCTGCTATATATGCATCATTAGAAGCTATTTACGATGAATTTTCTGGAGGAAATAAGGACCCAATGGGAATAAGAAGTTTTATCCAATGGACACAAGAATATTGGACGCAACCAACCCCATTTTGTTTAATGATTATGGGTGATGCTGGATTTGATTACAGAAATATTACTGGGCAATCGTCCATTATTGTACCGACTATTCAAATTCATTCCTATGCGACGGATGACAGATTAGCTAATCTTTATGGCCAAATTCCTGAAATTGCAATAGGCCGATTCCCGGCAAAAAATGAATCAGAAGTATTAACATTTGTAGAAAAAGTAATCGCGCTTGAAACAAAGCCAGATTTTGGACCTTGGCGACAAAGTGTAACACTTCTAGCAGATGATCCTGCTAGACCGGAACCAAAAAACGGATCGGTTGAAGGTGTGGGAAAAACACACACAACTAATTCAGAAATATTAGCGGGAATTGTTCCTCAATCTGTCCGAATTCAAAAAATATATTTATTGGAATATCCAGAAGTAAGTGATGCATCGAATTATGGAGTGATTAAACCTGACGCAACCGCAGACCTTTTTAAAGCAATAAATAAAGGCACTGCAATTATCTCCTATATTGGTCACGGTTCGCCTTATCAATTGGCTCAAGAAAATTTATTATTTCTGGGACGTGGGGATATTAACCAAATGAATACTGGATTAAAAATGCCACTTTGGATTGTTGGAACATGTTCTTTTGGACATTTCGATGATCCGTTAACAGAATCATTTTCAGAAGAATTAATTCGGGATCCTTTAAATGCAGCTTCAATGGTGATTTCAACAAGTCGACCTATTTCAGTCAATGGGAATAGTCGATATACTCGAGAGATTTTTGAATCCATTTTTGAGGACGGTTTGGTCACGAATTCTTCTGTGGGCGCTGTATTGCAAATTGTGAAAGATGGCGCCAATGAGGGCCAGTATTTTCATTTATTTGGAGATCCTGCAATGAAGATCCCTATGCCAAAAAATTCAGTAAATATTTCACAAATTTCACCGGATACATTAAAAACTTTAAGCGTCGCAACCTTTACCGGTGACCAATCCGCTCTTCCGGACGGAGGTAATGGATATGTAACGATAATGGATGCTCACAGAAATGTTACTCGTGAATTTCAAGTAGAATCCATTGACTATTCTCTATCTTACAATCTTCCCGGCGCAACCTTATTCCGTGGCCAATTCAGTTTTACTGATGATTCATTTTCGAGTGAAGTTCGAATTCCTCATGATATTTCCTACTCAAATGATCCAGCTAGATTAATTGTTTATATTCATAATGATACACAAGATGCCATGGGTGTTTACGAAGGAATTCAATTAAAAGGTGGTGATGGAACCAATGATACATTTGGACCACAAATAACATTTGAAACTTCAAGTGGACGATTGTTAGAGGCTGGAGATCATTTTTCAAAAAATGAAAAAATTGTGATTCGATTTTCTGATCCATTGGGAATAAATCTTACCGATGAACCAGGACATGAAATTTTAGTAACAGACGTAAGTACTGAAAATTTCGAAATAATAACACATGGCTTTTATTATGACCAAAATAGCATCGTAACTGGAACAATTCCCTACCCAACACTTAACGGAGAACCCGTCCACATTCGTGTTAAAGCATGGGATAATGCTAATAATCCGTCAGAAAAAGTCATTGAACTTTTTCGGTCAGAAGATAATGTTTTAGGTATCTATAATGCTTATAATTTCCCGAATCCATTTTCATCATTAACCCAATTTGCATTTGAAATAACAAAGACAGCTTACGTTAAATTAGATATTTATACTTTGGGAGGACGCCGCATTAAATCTTTTGATTCTTCCATTATGTCTCCAGGGTATCACACTCTTGATTGGGATGGGTTGGACGCATATGGCAGAACAATTGCAAATGGTGTTTACCTTTACAGAATAAAAGCAAAAGGTGATGGAACTTCTGAATCTTATATTGGTCGTTGTGCAAAAATTAATTAAATGAAAAATATGAAACACCCACCCATAATTCTTGCATCAAATTCCCCAAGACGATACCAATTACTCACCCAAATTAGAATAGATTTTTCAGTAATCCCAAGCGATGTAGATGAAGATTTCTCATTAACACTTCCACCGGAAGCATTCACAGAACACTGGGCGCGAGAAAAAGCAAAAAATGTTGCTACTAAACACCCTGATAAATGGATTATTGGGGCAGATACAATTGTTAGTTTGGATGGAAAAATATTTGGAAAACCCAAAAGCCAAAATGATAGTTTTAACATGTTATCCGCATTATCTGGAAAAACCCATGAAGTGATAACAGGTGTATCAATAATCGGATTAAATTCGGACATTGACCTTACATTTAATGAGCGTACCTTTGTTTCATTTAAGACTTTAACTGATTCTGATATACGCTATTATTACAAAAATTATAACCCAATAGATAAAGCGGGTAGCTATGGAATACAAGATTGGTTTTCTGTTCATATTCATAAAATAGACGGATGTTATTTTAATGTTATGGGATTCCCTTTATCCGCATTTCATACCCAATTTAAAACTCTATTAAGCTTGAACATTTCTTCATGATATCAATTGCAGAAACTATCTTTCTCGATGAGAGCAAAATCATTTACCAAGCCGTACGATCATCGGGTCCCGGTGGCCAACATGTGAATAAAGTTTCTACGGCAATTATGCTCAAATATGTTGTGAAATTTCAAGATTATCCAATTTGGTTTCTGACTCAATTAAAAAAAAACGCTGGATCTCTTTTTTCTAAAAATGATGAGATTACAATTAAAGCTCAATCTTTTAGATCACAGTCCAGAAATAAAGATGACGCTTTTCAACGTTTGGTAGCCCTTTTCAAGCAATCTGCAATCCGTTCTAAAAAAAGAATTAAGACGGTTCCGTCGAGATCATCGAATGAAAAACGTATTTCGGTTAAGAAAAAACTGAGTTCTAAAAAGAGTTTAAGAAAACCTCCAATACTCGATGATTAAACTTTTAATAACGATAATATTCTCCCTAATTTTCAAAACTAAATTTTAATCAAATGGCACAATTTTATAAAGAATTAAAAGAATTGCGGGAATCTCGTGAAATTTCTATTGAAGAGATTAGCGACCGCACCAAAATTAACATCCAATTTTTAAATAATATTGAATCTGGGGAATTTGGTGGAATTGAATTGCCCTACCTCAGACTTTTTCTTCGTGCTTATGCTGAGGAAATTGGTGGAGACTCAAAACGAGCCTTGGAACAATTAGATTCTTTTATGGGAATAAGCGCGAAACCCGTACAAGCAATTCCCTCAGAGGTCCACGTAGATGAATTAGATTCACACGGAAATAAACAAAACGCTTTCTCTAATTCGAATCAAAAACTGAGACAAGATCTTATAAAAGGTGGAATTCTGCTACTTGTTTTTGTTTTCGCTATTTTTATTTTTCAAAAATTATTTCCTGCTGAGCGCGTTGAACCTTTCATTGAGCAGACTGTCACGGACAAAAATAAAGCTCAAAATATTTCTATCCAAAATATTTCAACCAATTTCTTTTTGGATCAAAAAACAGAACAAATTCTTTCTGTTTCACCGCCCTTTTATGTAAAACTAAGGTCTCTTGATAAAGTTGTATATTCATTCAAAAATGATACACTGCCTACATTTTCTTCAGTTTTACTCGAAAACAAGGAAACAGACATTGGCGTTTTTGTAAATACTTCTGAATTAATGTTTAACCACACAATAGGGTTAACCGTGTTTGTGAATGGATTAAATCTTGCAAGTATTTCAAATTATAATTACCCTCTCCGATTGACCATTAAACCATCTCCTCCTTCTGTGGTCATTCAGCGGTACAAACCTCTCCAATAAAACCAAGCTAAAACAACCCACTTTTCTCCACCGAGAATATTCTCGTCGGGATTTCTTTATTAAATTTAAAAATATATCGAATATATATTGACATTTTTCCCATGTTTAGGTAAGATTGTGGGTAGTTGTGGGTAATATCCCCTTTAAAATCATGACATTGACAAATAATACATTCACAGGTGAATTCGCATATTCCCTTGATTCTAAGGGACGTGTAAATGTTCCGGCCAAATTCCGACAATCATTGTCTGACGATAATGAAGGAACCTTTGTTATTGCACGTGGAATGGATCCGTGTATTTGGGTCTATCCACTAATTCAATGGCAAGAAATTGAATCCAATCTTCGCAACTTATCTTCTCTCTCAAAAATTAACAGGACATTTGTGCGAAATACTGCACGATATGCTTCCCCTTCNACATACGATAAACAGGGNCGGATTACATTGACTCCNTCCCTGATTGAATATGCCGGATTAGAAAAAGATGCTTTAATTGTTGGCATGATTAATAAAATTGAAATTTGGNATCCTACTATATTAAGTGAAATGGATAAACAGAATTTGGAAATAGATCCAGCAGCGTATGATGAATTGGCTGAAAAGATTACTCTCTAATGATAATAAAACGGCAGACGGGAACACAGATTCACGTTCCGGTTCTACCGACGGAAGTATTAGACTATCTAAACATTTCTACCGACGGCGTTTATCTGGACGGAACTGTTGGACTGGGAGGCCACGCCGCACTTATCCTAAACCAGCTATCACCCAAGGGACATTTTATCGGAATTGACCGTGATGAAGAGGCACTATCATATTGCAAAAATCTTCTCGTTGGTTATCCAACCCCTGTCTCCCTTTTTCACTCCTCTTACCACACTTTTAAACCCATTTTGGATGAACTGGGAATTGACACTGTGAACGGTATTCTTTTAGATCTTGGACTCTCATCCCTACAATTAGATTCTCC